>ERZ795051.3124-NODE-3124-length-17279-cov-5.808697_pt1 | contig 17279 bp, 13 predicted proteins | sample MGYA00375135_ERZ795051 | MGnify/ENA primary metagenome ERZ795051 (study PRJEB30180, sample SAMN05720222) | activated sludge metagenome | isolation source: Anaerobic digester | place: Japan | collected 2015-05-26 ... | reverse complement strand
CAAATGCCAAGCTCTCAACACTCAACGATTATGATATGCTGCTCGCTTCCGACTTTGGAACCGGCAAAAAATAATTGATCGTTTCATCTCCTATGGTGAAGATGCTGCGGTAGTAACCTATGGTATGTCGCCAAATGATGAAAAGTAACATTCGATAGTAGGCCTCGGTATGGAATATAAGGAAAATGCAAGAGATCTCTTCAACCCCTAATCTTTAAAGTTCATGAGAAGTAATGCAATCAGAGAATTTATGGCTTTCTCCAAAAATCTGACAATATATATTAAAAGTGTCCTTTCTTATGAGAGGGCACTTTTTGTCGTATAATTGGCTTTTATATCCTTTAGAATTAGAATATTGATTTGCTTGAAAAATATTTTTTGTTTTTTCAAAAAAATGTGTCTTATGCCAAATAGACTTTACGAGTAGATGTAATGAAAGCGGTCGCCAAACTAAATTAATTTAGAAAAATCTTTAAAGACTTGTCCTACATAGTAATTCGTTAACGAGTAGGCATAATGAATGCAATCGCTGAACTAAATAGGAGGAATGTTTATGACAGATCAGGAGTTCAAAAAGCTCATGGAAAAGTCTCCGGAAGAATGTATGAGAATTCTCTTTGATGAATACTGCAATTATGTATATGTTATAGCAGCAGCCAAATTAAAGAGCTGCGGTACTACGGAGGATATTGAGGAATGTGTGAGTGATGTTTTTGCAGAGATCTTCAAAAAGTTAGATTCTCTTGGAACCCGTGAAGGTGACCTTAAAGGTTTCATCGGAGTCGTTGCAAGACGCAAAGCAATAGATATGTTCAGGAAGCTGAGCGGTAAGGCAGATATGACAGTATCTGCAGGTGATGAGGTATTAATACAGATTTCATCGTCGGAAAACATAATCGAATCTACTGAGATGGCAGAACGCAATTCAATACTTCTTGATAAAATAAAAGAATTAGGGGAACCTGATACAACAATAATAATCAAACAATACTATTATAATATGACAGTAGCTGAAATAGGAAAATTAATTTCAATGACAGCAGCCGCAGTCCAGAAACGAAGCATAAGAGCAAGAGAAAAGCTGAAAAAAATGCTTTGTGAAGTCGGTATAAACTATTAAGGAGGGATATTCATGAATAAAAAAGATATGTTTTTTGAGAGTTATGATATTGATCTTGAAACAGCAAATAAAGTGTCGGCAGAGTATCCGTCTCTGTCAAAGTCAGCTAAGGAAAGGATGTTCAATATGGCTAAGAAGAAAATGAATACAACAATTAATTTTAATGAGACAAAAAATAGCAGCGTAAACGGTGTTGAGAACTACAATCGCCCAAGATGGATAAAGTTCGCAGGCATGGCAGCAGCATTTGCTGTGATTGCAGGCGGAATCGGCGGAGGCAGCTATCTGCTCCACAACATGAATAAATCAGCTCCGGGCACAAGCGCATCATCTGTTACAGAGGTTGAGGTTACATCAACTTCTGTAACAACAACTGACGCAGTTGTTGAGACAACTACAACAGTAACTGAGGCAAGTAAGTTAACTCCGGAGGAAGCAGCACATAAGCTTACCGATAGTTATTGGGAGTATGAAGGCTTCTTTGGTATGTATTCACATTCAAAGTCAAATCAGGAAAATGATGTTATCAAACTTAATTGTGATTTTTCCTATCCTTGGGAAACACATAATCAAGAATTAACATATTGTAAAGTTATTGATGAGAGACTTACAGACAAAACTATGAACGGCTTGAAGAATTTCTACTACACATATTTCAGCAAAACTTATGATCCGTTCTATTCTCCGAATGCTGAATATACAAATAACTACGAATTATTCGGACCTTCCTACACAGCAGCAACTCTCCCGGCTGACGGCAAATTAGATCGTGCATATACATTTATCGAGTATGAGGGGGAGTTATATCAGAATTGTCCAAGCAAAGATTATCTCAGCGGTTATTACTGGGTAAACGATCAGACAGAGATATCAGATGTTACTGAGACTTCCTTTACATTAAAGAGAAAGTACGAGAAACCTGCAGATGCAATGTCTGATGTAATTAAGGGCGAAGTAACATTCAAGGTAGTATTCGATGAAGATGTTCAGGACTGGAGAATTGAGCAGAAAGATGATGAAGCTGAATATGAAGATACTTCTGCAACAACTCAGACAGATAATGCTGCTTAGGAAGAAGCAGCACACAAGCTTACTGATAATTATTGGGATTAAATAATAAAAAGTTCTATTTTGCAGTGAACTGTCCAATTTTGTGTGCACAGCATAAAAAACTATTTTTACAAACATATATTATTAATTATGTTTCTGAAATAAAAATACATTTTGCTTCAGAGTGATTGACAATTACATATATGTGTGCTATAATCGCTAACGGAAAATTACCATATATAGATAAAAAAGGAGATCAAACTAAAAAGCAAACATAACAGAGCCTTTCGGGATAATATTAATTCTTTAATGATAAATAAGTGCTTTACGCTATTTTAAAATTTAATTAATCAAAATATAAGAGTACTATTAAATATAAAAATCCTATAAAATTATTTCAGAATTGAAGCGTTAACTCGCTTTGATTATATATACTATCTCATTTACGGAAGGGGAAATAGAAATGATAAAATTATTTATTGAAACACCTGCATAGCACAAGTAATTTTACACGCATTTTTATTAAACTACAAATTATTAAAGGAGTTCTTTAAATGAAATCTAAAAAAATCGCAGCTTCAATTTTAGCTTTTTCACTTATCACAAGTGCAGCAGCTTCTGACACAGGTATTATCAGCAAGCTCATCCCTACAAACAACATATTCGCATCTGCGGCTTATGAGACTATTTCTTCAAGCGACTGGGAGTTTAAAATAACGAATGATAATACTGCTGAGATAAAAAAATATACAGGTTCAAGCAGTGTTATTAATATACCGGGAGAAATAACAGATCCTGAAACAAACCAAACTTATACAGTAAGTACAATTTTAAATACAACTTTCAGATCCTGTATGGATAGCATAACTTCAGTTTCTTTTCCTTCTGGAATAAAATTTATAGAATCAAATATATTATGGAATGCTACAAATCTTACACAGGTATATATTCCAGATGGAGTAACAACAATTTATGATCTTGCTTTTGCCAATACACCAAATCTTAAAAGTATTACTCTGCCTGATACACTTGAAGTGATTTCAAATAGTGCATTTAAGAATTCTGGTCTGACTTCCGTAACATTTCCTTCAAGCCTTAGAATTATAAAAGATTATGCTTTCGATGGGACAAATTTAACAACAGTTACACTTCCAAGTACATTAGAATTTGTAGATTTTTATGCATTTGGTGAATGCCCGAATCTCAAGAATGCTACTATCAAATGTAATTGTGATATGGGACGCTGCGTCTTTGGCGATAGTAACAATTTAGCTAATGTAAATATCAGCTCTGATTGTTTAGACGCTGTTTTCAGCAGCGGTGCTTTAGGTAGATGTCCAAATCTTAAAACGATAAATAATGTCCAGATTGTACGTAAAGGCGCAGACGGCAGACCTTATTTATATTCACAAAGCATTCCATATATCAAAAAAATTTTGCTTTATTGGATGAGTGTGAAGTTTCGTTTATTAGTGACTATATTGATGCCATGGTCAAATATGTTGTAAAGACTGAAACTGCCGACTGTACAAATGATTATCAGAAGGTTAAAAAACTTCATGACTGGGTATGCAATAAGGTAGATTATGCATATGTAAATGGCGAGCCTGATCCGTCAATGGAATGCCACGTTGATTCTTCTGTATTTGTCAGAAAAACTACCGTATGTGACGGTTATGCAAGAGCACTTACCTTACTTCTTCAGGAAGCTGGATTTGAAGCTTATTATGTAGTTGGTGAAAGTGAATCTGTAAATGAAGACGGAACAATAGATATGATCTATCATGCATGGACTATGGTAAGAATTGGTGATAACTATTTCCATGTGGATACTTGTCATGATGACGGAGGTATTATTTGGTATGACCATTATCTAAAGTCTGTTAGTGATTTACAAAAATGCAGTATAGGACATGACAAGTGGTGGATTGAAGCCCCTACATCCAGATACAAATATGATATCCCTTCTGAACTTCCAGTGTGTCAGTATTCTTACAGTGATATTAACAGAGGTGATGTTGATCTGGACGGTGAGATCACCCAGAGCGATGTTGATCTTCTTCAAAGATATATTACAGGCTTAGAGTGGCTCTTACCGGATGAAGAAATTGCTGATGTTAACCGTGACGGTGATATTAACACTATGGATTTAGTTGAGTTAGCAAGAATAATTCAATAAGATTCAGTTGACTGATATATCTTTTGATCTTTCAAAGGACAAAAAATTCTGTTGTAAAATACAGGATTTTTTGTCCTTTTTTTTATTCCCACATATCTGAAAACAAATCTCCAAAATAAGTGTAACACTATTAAACTGATTTAGATTATATGCGACTGCAATATTCTTCATTAACATCTTGACATAATTAGATAATTATGATAAAATCCTTAAATAAGGAGGAGTTTTATGATATTTGCTCTTTTACTAAGTGAATTTATTCTTTTCATTTATGCAATTATATCCTATTTTAATGGAAAAAGAACTAATGATTATTCGGGAAATATAATAGGAATTATAAAGAATATAAAAGAGAGAAAATATAACACCTATATATCTACATATTATTTGACAATACAATATACTGTAGACGGAGTGATGTATCAAAATAAACACATGAAAATTACAGGAAATGATTGTCAATATATTATTGGGCAAGAAATGGATATTGTTTATGATATAAATAAACCTTCACGTTCAAAAGCCATTAATGATTCAAGTTATACAACAAGCAAGGTCTTGTGGGTTATCTTTTCTTCTATTTGTATAACTTCATTATTTATTCCTTTTTATGATAGTATTGTAGATTCTAATGTTTTTTTGATATTGAGTAATATTATTGCTATTTTATCAATTATTATATTTACAATTGCGAGAATTATAGATGTATTGAAAAAAAGGGAAAAGTCGTTGATAAGCCTATTTATCACATTAATAATAATATCTTTAGCATTTTCTTTAGAGTTAGTTATTTTTAAGTTCATATAAGAAAAAGCAGACCGGAAAAGGTCTGCTTTTCTTATTCCCACATATCTGAGATCAAATCTCCAAAGAATTCAGAAACACTATCTAATTTGCATTGAATGGCAGTTGCAATCTCTTCAGCACCAAAGAACAATGCACTTAATAATCCTAATATGGCTGTACAGCCAATGACATATTTACCTTCCAGATCTCCGAAACGCCAAGCAAAGAGCATAGCTATTAAGCATAATCCGGAAAGAACGCCAATTAAAGCTCCTAACCACTCTGAAAGCAGTACGAACGGCAGAGAACATCCAAGTACAATAAAAGAGAGTATATTAAATAAAGTTTTTAGAAAGAACAATACTATTGTTGCTGTTGCTTTAAATGGGATAGTAATACAACAATTTCATCTGCCTCCTTAATAAAGTGTGTCACCGTGACACACTTTTGGTTAAAACGTCCAAATAATACACCACCTTTATGAACTAAATCCATTTTAATTATTTCCTACTATTCGGTTGATATTTATACTAAATAGGAGTATAATATAGGAGAAATATTATTTCGTAGTAGGAGAAAAACTGTGAGACAATTTGATTATTCAAAATTTGACAATATATCTTGGGATAACGAGATCGTAAGCTATCTCACGCAGATACACGAACATAAAGGCAGACAGGAATTGTATTCTCGTCAGAAGCCAGTTGAATTGGAAAAACTTACCGAAGTTGCAAAAGTACAGTCAGTTGAATCTTCTAATCGTATCGAGGGGATAATAACCACAAGCAGTCGTATCGGCCAGATCGTCAGAGAAAAAACGACACCTAAGAACCTTGATGAAAAAGAAATCGCTGGATACCGTGATGTTCTGAATACGATTCATGACAGCCACGCCTATATTTCCGTCACAGGCAACATTATCCTTCAGCTTCATCGTGACCTTACGAAGTATTCAGAATCAGGATTAGGTGGGACGTATAAGATCACACAGAACTATCTGAAAGAAACAAGGGCTGACGGTACGGAGTTTATCCGTTTTACGCCTGTTCCGCCGTATGAAACAACCCCCCCCTGTATCGACGCTATCTGTGAAAACTATCGAACAGCTATCGAATCACATAAGGTTGATCAGCTTCTGCTCATACCTGTTTTTATTCACGATTTTCTATGCATACACCCATTCAACGACGGAAATGGTAGAATGAGCAGACTTTTAACCTTACTGCTTCTGTACCGCAACGGATATGAAGTCGGAAAGTATATCAGTATCGAGAAGCATATCGAAAAGACAAAAGGCGCATATTATGATGCGCTGGAAGAAGCATCCAAGGACTGGCATGAGGAAAACGATGATCCAACGCCTTTCATCAAATATATGCTTGGTGTCGTTCTTGCCTGCTATCGTGAATTTGAAGAAAGAGTTAAAGCAATAGGAGAAACCACTATTGTTGAGATCAATAACGGAAAAGCAAAAACTGTTATCGTCAAGAGCAAAGCATATGATATTGTCAAGAAAGCCATTGACTCCAAAATAGGGAAGTTTACCAAGAAAGATATAGCCAATATATGTCCGAGCATTAGCGAAAAAGCGGTAGAAGCTGCTATAAGAAAGCTCGTTGATGAAGGATATATTGAACGTCACGGCACAGGGCGAAATACCTTCTATGCTAAAATTTTCTCCTAAATCTTATATAAAATAGGAGAAAAAGTTTTAGTAGGAGAAAAAATAGGAAAAGCATCTGCTTGTTGAGGCACATTCCATGATATGACCGCAGAAATAATTGCATATTTATCTCGAAAACGATAAGAGCCTGATCCTATAAGATTCAGGCTCTTTCTGCTAAACTATATATTGCTTAAATATATATCATGCAGTCAAATATTACTTCTCTTGCCATCCCTGTGAAGCAATTCTCAAGACCGATAATCTTTTCGGTATCACCATTCCTTAAATCTTCCTTATATTCGCTATCCGTCTGCTTCCATCGTGCAACCTGACTTTTGATAGCGGCATCGACTTTAAGCTTCATATCGTCAAGATACTGTATGATTTTTCCTTCATTCACAAGTCGACGGATATAATCAGGATACTTACTTTCACAATAGTGAATGTGATGGCGGATATAGTCTGCACTGTATGTTCTCATTTCTTCAGTTAGAGTATCAGGATTAAAATGCGTGACAGTAATAGTATGAATATCAAGTCTCCACAGCGGAACAAATTTCTTTTTCTTAGGATCATAAACGGTCTGATCACTCTTATATTTGTCCATTATTGTACCTCCAAATTTAAACTTTAAGGATAAGTTTATTGCGAAATATCAACAGGAGTATACCATTAGTTTTGTCCTTTATTTGTCCTTTATTGTTGCGAAAACTTAGCAAAAAACGGACAAAGTTAAAAAAGCAAAAAAATATAAATGGCTATTTTAAGCCGTTTATAACAAGTTGCAGCAAGCTGGAATAGGTATAGCAGAACTTTCAAGTCCTTCTGCCCCTGCCAGAACGATAAAGCCTGTATTTCGAGGGAAGCACCGAAATACAGGCTTTTCTTGTACCTATTTCAAACAGTTACAACCGCAATTTTACAGCTCCGTGTGACTGGTTTACAGTCGAAAATCACGCTTATATGGGAGCTGATTTTATATAGATATTAACAATTACTGAAGCTTTTGCCTTATTCTTGACTTACTCGTTCTATGAATGGTATAATTATTTTGAGATCTGGCATTCAGCGTAACAAAAAAGATGAATTGGAGGTGTATGAAATATGGGTAACAGATACAGAATATGCGTGATAGGTGCAGAGGTCAACAATATCGAGCAGCGGCATATGCTTAGTGGTATTATTGAAGAGGCACAAAAGAAAAATGCGGTCATTCTTGTTCTCTCCAATCTGTACAACCACCTTGATCCTTTGAGAAACGACAGTGCTGACAACAGGATATATGAGCTTATATCCCATATCAAAGTGGATGCCTTCATCATGCTCTCCGAGTCCTTTGTGAATACAGCTGTCAGGGAGCAGATCCATGATCTGCTTAAAAAGCGTACCGATGTACCAGTCGTTATTGCAGGAACTGCTCTGCCCGGATCTGAGCCGGAGCTATTCACAGCCTTCAACACCAGCGATCAAAGCGATATGGAAGCGATAGTAGATAAATTGTTGGAGGAAAACAATTTTACCAGCATTTCTCTGCTTGCCGGTCCATTTTCTCTGGAACCTTCACAGAGACGTATCAACGGATACAGGAGTTCCCTTGATCGGCACGGCATCCATTATAATGAGAGCTTTGTATACGAAGGTGATTTTTGGTACAGCTCCGGCGAAAAGCTTGCGGGGAGATATATCTCGGGAGAACTGCCGTACCCACAGGCTCTTGTCTGCGCTAATGACTATATGGCTTTCGGCGTACTTGATGCCTTTGCAGCAGCAGGTGTTGATATTACTGAGCATATGGCACTTGTTGGTTATGAATATATCCCGGAGCGCAGTCTGCACAGACCTCTTCTTACGACCTATCAGAGAAACAGAAAGTCTCTCGGGGCGAAGGTCATCGATTTCCTTGTCAGAAAACTAAGCGGCGAAGATGCTGTTTTTTCTCCGCCGCAAGGTATATTCATATCTGGACAGACCTGCCATTGTGATGGATCCGAAGATAGGTTGCAGGCTGAGCTTACTTTTTTGCGGACACGGGATCAGTACGCTTACTGGGGACTGAAATCTGATATGGAATCAAGGCTTACGGAATGCAGGAACTATGACGAGTTTGTTTCTGCAATGGGCGAGGAGCTTTTTATCGTCCGTAATGCAAGAGATATCGTGCTTTGCCTGTTTGAGAACTGGTTCAAGGAGAACGAGGAACACAGCGATACCCTGATCTGCCGGAATATAAATAAATACTCACGTCGTGAGGATATCGTACTGAAGGTCTCGGAGATCGATAAACTTGCAGAGTATTTTCCTGGTATGGCGGTAATATACTTCAATCCAATATTTTTCAGAGAGCGTCTGCTTGGCTATTGTGCAGTTATGTATGACAGACCGGACACCTATGATGATACCTACCGTCACTGGATGAAATCTGTCTCAAACGGTCTTGAATTTCTTCGTCTGAAAACTGATATAGATTTCTTGCTTCAGTGCAGTACTTTTTCTGCCTCCTATGACGGCCTGACGGGACTTTTTAGCGCAGAGGGGATGCGGACAGCATTTCAGCTGATGAAAAATACCGACAGGCCGGTTGGTATAACTGCGGTTGCTTTTCGTATTGTATTCAATAAGGACGTTTTTGCGTCGGAAAATATATCAAAGGAAATGATAAGCAGTCTTGTTGCGACTGCCAAAACATTGAGCCGGTTCTGCGGCGGCGGTGGTATCGCAGGACGCATCTCTGAATCTGAGCTGCTGCTTGTCTGTCCGGCGGACACTGTAGGAGCAGAGCTCCTTGCCGATGCAGTGCATTCAGAGATCGTTTTCTCAAAGGCTTATTCCGCAGGGAACAGTGGCAGTAAACTTTTGTACTGTGGAAAAAGCTATTGCGGAGAAAAAGTGACATTCAGCAGTATTACCGATGATATGACAGCTTTCTTTGATTCCGCACAAAAGGGCATCGAAGATAAGAAGAGTTCGCCGTACTACAAGGAACTTGAAGAACTGCGCCGTGAGGTAATGCATTATCCGCTGCAAAAATACAGCCTTGATGAGGTCGGCGGCTCGCTCGGGCTGAGTCCGAATTATTTTAACCGCCTATACAAGCAGCTTTATGGTATAAGCTTCTGTCAGGATCAGATAAGCTCAAGGCTGAGGCTTGCGAAACATCTGCTGCTCAGTACGGATGATAATGTTTCGGTTGTTGCGGAGAAATGTGAATATACCGACAGCAAATACTTCCTGAGACAATTTACCGCTTCTGCCGGACTGACTCCGAGACAATATCGGGCAGCTATTAAAGTCTGCCTTGAATGAAGCCGGTTTTGTGCACCTTTTGATTGTTTCGTAGGTTGAATACTCTGTGTGATCACTGTATCATGTAATTAAGATTCAGCGATATATCCACAGGAGGTCACTATGAAAAAATCAGGGATAATAAGTGCGGTTTTGTCAACCGTAATATCAGTACAATCCGTCACCTGTATCAAGTCCGAGGCATTGCCTAAGCAGAACGGCACTATGCGTGACATAACGACTATGGAGCTTGTACGTGATATGGGAATAGGCATCAACCTTGGAAACACATTTGAAGCCTGCGGTGACTGGATAGCAGATGTTGACAAACAGTGGGGGAACGGAGTGCTTGAACCGGTCGATTATGAGACAGCCTGGGGCAGCCCTGTTATCACCCGGGAGATGATACAGGGGATGGCGGATGAGGGCTTCGGCGTTGTCAGGGTGCCGGTCGCATGGTCGAATATCATTGGCGAAGGCTATAAGATAAGCGAGGCCTACGATGAGCGTATCCATGAAGTTGTTGACTGGATAATAGATGCGGATATGTATTGCATCATTAATATACATTGGGATAATGGCTGGGTAAATACTTTTCCCGACAACAAGGAAGAGTGCATGAAGCGATATGAGACCATGTGGACGCAGATAGCCGACAGTTTCAAGGATTACGGCGATTATCTCATGTTTGAGTCGCAGAATGAGGAGCTTGGCTGGGAATCGGTGTGGAATCCGTGGGGAAGCACTGCCGGTAAGGCGGAGTCCTATGGGCTTGTGAACGAGATAAACCAGAAATTTGTGGATGTTGTAAGAAACTCCGGCGGTAATAATCCGGAGCGCCATCTGCTGATATCCGGATATAATACGGGTTTTGACCGTACTTGCGATCCTCTTTTCAAAATGCCGCAGGATCCTGCAAATCGTATGGCGGTCTCCGTGCATTATTATACCCCCGCAGGCTTTGCGATACTTGAGGACGAGGACGCAGAGTGGGCAAAGGCACGTGCGACCTGGGGAACGGACGATGATCTTCGAGAACTCAGCGAGCAGATGGATATGATGAAGACAGGATTTATCGACAAGGGGATCCCCGTCATCATCGGCGAGTACGGCTGCCCGATAAAAGGAAAAGATCCGGATTCGGTAAGACTGTTCCTCAGTTCGGTGTGTAGGGCAGCTTATGAAAGACAGCTCTGTCCGGTGCTGTGGTCAACGCCCGGCGGACACTATGACCGTGATGCCTGCAAGCTTGCGGATCAGAAGCTGAAAACGCTCTTCAACGAGATTTGCGACAGCTCAGCGAAACATGGAAATACCGAAGAGAAAGTTGAAGGAGACGTGAATGGTGACGGCGAGTTCGGTATATCGGATGTCGTGCTATTGCAGAAGTGGCTGCTTGCTATTCCCGGCACAAAGCTTGCTGACTGGAAGGCCGGAGATCTCTGCGAAGACGATGTACTCGATGCGTTCGACCTGTGTGTTATGAGGGAAAGGCTGGTATAAGTACGCAGGAATAAATGAATATTCCTCTTGAAACTATTTATTTGATATAAGAGCCTGATCTTACACGATCCAGGCTCTTTCTGTTATATTAACACTCGAAAAAATTCCCTCCGGGCTGGCATAAACCCGGAGGGAATGTATTGTATTTAAGAGAACCTGCGGTTTATTTTAAGATCAGCTTAGGACAGACCAAGGAGCTTTCTCTGTACCTCAAGAGCATCATTCGGTGTAATACCGTCGCCTGTATTGGAAAGGTCAGCGTTGAAACGCTGCACAGCTGTAAGCTCATACTTATCTGGGTTGCTGTATGAATGAAGGATCGCAACTGCATCGCCCATATCAAGTTTGCCGTTGAAATTAAGGTCGCCGCTGCGTTCAATGTCACAGTCACGAAGCAATTCATATGCCTGATCTGAAATGATTCCAGCTTCAAATGTCTGTGCAGATATTCCTGATTCATTTTTAGCTTCTTCTTCGGCAACATACGCTTCATGATATGAGAGCTCATAGCAGAACCAAGCACAGTAATAATCATATATATCTCCGCTGATGCCGTTCTGGCTGAAATCACAGTTTTCAGCGATGTTGTTCCAGACATTCATATCCCAGCCATAGGTTTCTTCATCAGAAGGAATCTTCTTGTTATAATTAGCATCGATATATGATTCTATTTTTCTATATTCCCACCAACTTACTTCTCCATCCATATCAATGTCAGGAGCAGGCATTGTGCCTTCCTTAACGGCAATGTAGTAATTGGTGAAAGCTTCTTTGAGAGTATCTGGTTCAACTCCGTAAAAAGCAGCATATCTATCTGTAACAATCCCCATACGTCCCGCAGCTGTTTCGAGCTCTACACCGGGATGGCAGTTCGGATCGCCTATTACCCAGCCATCGCTGTCAACACGATCTTCTGAATATCCGGGAAGAAGTGCCTCGTAATAATCATCTTCATAATATTCCGGTTTGAGTTCGATATGTGATGCAAAATAAGCATCTATGTAATTCTTAAGCTGTTCTCTGCTGAATGCAGGAAGCGCCTTTCTGTATACTTCAAAAATGCGTGCTCTTTCTTCGTCAGAAATAACTGTATTCTTTTCCTCGTAGATTTCCGTAAAGCCATCTTCATAATTGAATGTGAGTTCAATCTCATGATTAAACAGATTGAAAGTGAGATAGTCGTAAAGATCGATCTCGCCGTTGGCATTGACATCAATGTTCATCTTTCCGCTGTCGATCAGCGATTCGATTACAGGATAACCCGCATACAGACAGTTTATACAATATGCGTAATATCCGCAGAAATTTGACTCTGCTGTCCAATATCCCATGCCTTCAAGCTCTTCTGCTGTAATACCTTCGGGATAGAAATAGGATGGACAAAGGTAGTCAAATGATGCGCCATCACGATCTATGACATATGTGAGCAATATGTACGAATCTCCAAGATCGATAGAGCCATCACCAACGATATCTCCGTTTGCTGCAAGTTTTTCCATGATCTCAGGATTTATTTCAAGATTTGCTACACGATATTCATCATAGTTCTTACCATCTTTGAAGAGATGCTCATATTCAGGATGGTGATAAGACCACCTGAGCAGACTGATATTGGAAGTATCTGTGCCATTTTCTGAATCTGAACTTGACTTATATGTAAAATAGCTGTCAGTGTAACCTTCATCACCGCACCACCAGAGAAGGAAACGGTGTCTTAAAAAGTCCAAAAAATCATCAGGTTTGTCTTTCTCTAAATTCTTTACTTCCTCAGAATCCAATATCTCCGGAACTGACATATACTTGTAGTCATCTGTCTGGTAAGTATTTTTACGCCGGTCAAGCTCATCATCAGCCCACCAAAGTAAGCGGCAGTCAGTGATATCAACAACTCCGTCATTGTTAAAATCTACATCGATTTCTCCATTAGATATACGATCGAAATATTTTTCTAAATCTTTGTAGTAATAATCATCGATCATTATTTCATTTTTATACGTATCTAATCGGAAATCGTAGGCTAATCCCGGACGGCCGTAGTAATTGAATTCTGCGTTTGTCTTTGGGATAGCAGCAGCGGAAGACGCCATAATACCAGCAAGAAACAGTGATACTTTTTTCATAATAATACTCCTCTCATCATCAATTGATTGAGCTCCATCATGCTGAACTGTTGTAGTAACAACATAGCTCTCGCCTGCGGTAGAAGTGACCGTTCTTACGGTACCGGTTACCGCTGAAGCAGTATTAGTTATGCGTGTGTTTTCGTTTCTGCTCTGTGTCATTATCGTAGTGTATACCGACTGTGGATCACCGCCGGCGACAGTGGTACTTACCACCTTATCATTAGCGTTGTTTTCATAAGTTGTAACAGTGGTATAACCGTTCTGCGAAGATGTAGTGGTAACAGGCGAAGTATTGGCTGGCTCCTCGATCATGTTCTGGCTTGCCGGGGCATACTGTAGTTTGTCAGAACTGTTACAATGAGACAGACCAATTATGACAGCAAAGCTGAAGCACGCAACTATCGGTACAGTACATTTTATGATACGGATACGACCAGCCTTTTTCCTGCGGTACTCATCTCGTCTGGAAAGCACGCTCTTATACATCTCATAGTCATTTTTCATATTCAAAGCCACTCCTTTCCAGTTCAGAGTTAAGCGCTTTTTTGGCATTGTACAGCAACGCTTCGATCTGCCGTTTCGTTTTCTTCATTATCAAAGCAGTTTCCGCATTGCTGAAGCTTTCAAAATAAGAAAGGTACAACACTTGTCTGTATTCCGTTTTCAGGCCGTGTAAGGCACTATGTACCATACGTTTTTGTTCGTTTTTTATGTAGTTGATCTTAATATTTTCCTCGTCGACAAAGCTCTCCTGTGATTCCAGCGGAACGACTTTAAGCTTTGCGTGCTTGCGGAGATATTTGGCAGTTTTATTGCGTCCTATCGCATAAAGCCACGTTTTAAATGAACTTTTGCCCGAAAACTTCGGACATTTGATAGCCAGCTCAGTAAAAGTGTCCTCTGCTGTACTTATATCCTGCACAAAGCTGTTAAGATAGAGTATCAATCCCGTTCTGTAGGTACGGATGATCTCATACAATCCCTCGTCGTCCCCCGCCAGGAAACGGCTGTAGCTACTTGATCCGTTTTCCATGAGGACGTCCCTCCTCTCAAGGACTGTTTTTTTACCCTTTCACTTATTAGTACCACTATTTCAGAAAAACTCAAAGTTTTTTTCAAAAAAATTTCTATCTTTTTCAGGAGCATTTGTTATTGCGTCATATCGGATACTTTCAATTCGGAAAAGTCATCCTTCGGGCATTGTCAGTAAGAATGATATTTTCACACCATGAAAGCCCTATTATCATCCGTATACGGTATTCAATAGGCGCAGCTATACCTGATCCTTTTCTTTGCAGGAGCAAAAAAATAAACCGGGAAGTGGTTAGATTTCCGGTTATTACTGTAAATCAAAATTTATAGTTCACGATCACTCTAACGTCCAATCATCACAGGATTTATTCAATCTTGCAGAATGAAGATGCGACCTGAAGTCACCGAACCAACCCGGTACAAAGGGCTGTGATATTACGGTGTCTATATCACTTTTGTCAAGAAACATATTGTCATCATTGCTCCATTCATATTGGAACAGCGCATCCGGATATTTTTTCATATATTCAGCCGTTATCGCAAGTATCATATCTGAATTCATGCTTTCCGGACCGTGACGTTCATCGTCCCAAATGAAATCATAGAATACCTCACGGTAATAGTCCATTCCGTTTATCGTATATATCGGATAATCCTTCTGGCTCACCCAGACATTCACTCCTTTTTCATCATCGTTCACTGGCCGAATATACACAGACCAGTCACGCTTTTGTACACTTGTTTCAAACCCGAGCGGAGCGATGATCTTCAAAAATTCTGCCACACGCTCCTCGGTGGTCATCGCAGTCTTTTGCGGTCGAAGTATCTGTGCTGATGAACCCATATTATCCTCCTGATCGTTCTTTCTTAGATTATACATCAGCCAGTTCACATTGTCAACCTCACACTGTCGGCATCTGCGATTTTATCTCTGCCGAATTCTCCTACAAGAACAGGGGCGCTGCTCAAAAGCATACAATATCCGATAATATCAAGGCAATATGGAAGTTAATGCGTGATTATTGAGGTAACTACTTTTAAAAAGGGGTTCGGGGAAGAACCTTTCCTCAGAAAGGCTCTTCCCCGGGTAATTACCATATACTTCTGTATGAGTATCATGGTTAGGTAATATTTTGTTTACTGCATGGAGGGAAAATCTATCAATCAACAGGCAGCTGCTTGACTATACGCAGGCAGTAGCTCTGTATGATATTTGCATCCTGTGGGGTTATGCCGTTGCCGTGTCCTATAACATCAGCGTTGAGCTTGCCCTGTTCGGTAATATGAGAGGGATCGCTGCCGCCCACATCAAATCTGTCCGGATTTGAAATTGCCTGCATGATCAGTACAGCGTCATTGAGCTTTACCTGTCCGTCACAGTCAGCGTCTCCCCACAGTGTCACCTTCTTTTCGGGAGAAGTAACAGGAGTGGCAGTAGTGGTGGTTTGTGTTGCTATAGGCATAGTGGTAACAGTGGTCGAAACTACAGGCTCAGGGGAAGCCATATTTGCTTTTTCAATGAAGAACTTCTGATTTGAACCGCCGTTTACTGTCCACTCCTGTACGTTTGCTCCGGCTTCCTTTGACTTGCCGTCTATTTCGATACAGGAAGCATCATTTGAAACCTTAGTGAGAAGGGTGTAAGATCCGTCGCTGTTTTTTGATATCTTAAACTGCTGATTGTCACCTTTATTGAAGGCATATAGCTCGATATTGGTTCCGTCAGCAGCTTTTTTGGCGTTCACGTCGAGAGCAAAGGAATTGCCGTCTCCCAGCTGGGAAACAAGATAGTAATATCCGTTTCCGGCAGATACAGCCCTGAACTGGTTCTGCTTTCCGATATTGGTTCCCTGCTGGAGATTAGAATTATTTGCGGCATTTCCTCCCTCAACGTCAAGATAGAGACCGCTGTTGACATTGCGGAACGTGTATATCTCTCCGTCAGCAATATCAGATATGTTATTACCCGGTCCGGTGACCACAGGCTCAGTCACAATGGGCTGGGTTACGACAGGCGCTGTTGTTACAGCGGGCTCGTCGGAGATGTCAGTTTTTTGCGGAGTATTGTTGAGCAGTACCTTCGGCCTTGCCGGAATAGGAGCATCACTGCCCAGATAATAGCTTACGTGAGGAGGCTGATTGTAGCAGCTCTGCTCACAGGCAGCCTGTGCTCTGTACTGCATATCATGCATAAGAGTTGTCAGGCGGACATTTGTCGCAGCTGTGGTACACCATACACGCAGTTTTGTATTATCACTTGTGCGGAGTATAAGTTCTTCTCTCCAGTCTCCGAAGAGATCTACAGTGATAGCAGGATTATTCTTTGTACCGTTATTTGAACCGCATCCATCAGCGGTGAAAATGCCTTTATAGCTGCCTGCACCGGTCATCTTGGTTATCTTTGTGCCGTCAAGTACCTCTCTTTCAAGATCGCCGTCCCAGTAAATAAAGAAGTTCTGCGCTGGCTTTGAACCAGCGATCTTTTTACCCGTACTGTCATAGACATTGTTATCTGCTGCGCCCCAGAATTCTGCGCCC
>ERZ795051.3119-NODE-3119-length-17297-cov-4.124464_pt1 | contig 17297 bp, 15 predicted proteins | sample MGYA00375135_ERZ795051 | MGnify/ENA primary metagenome ERZ795051 (study PRJEB30180, sample SAMN05720222) | activated sludge metagenome | isolation source: Anaerobic digester | place: Japan | collected 2015-05-26 ... | reverse complement strand
TCTTTTGATTTTTGATTCCTTTATATAATTAATCATTTTCATTGCATTATCTATATTTTCAAAACGCAAATCGCAAAATGCTTGCAAGCCATTGCCTAATATCTTTGGCGCAATAAAGAAATGGAATTCATCGACGAGTTTATAATGAACAAAATTTGAAAACAATTGAGCTCCTCCCTCAACCATTACCGAAGTTATAGAAAATTCCGTACCTAATTTCTTTATAAGTTGCACCAAATCAATTTTATTTCTAAAATTTAATCTAACGGGAATAATCTGAACATCTTGTCCCATAAGTAATTCAGCTTTAACAGATGAAATAGCAAACTCATCGCACACAACATAAGTTTTATTTCTATATTCATCTGTGAAAAGATTTAAATCAAGAGGAAGTGATAAATGCGAATCTAATACAATCCGTTTTGGTGTTGGTGAATCAATTTCTCGGACAGTCAAATGTGGATTATCCATTATTGCAGTATTTTTACCAATTAAGATTGCGTCAACTTCGGAACGAAGGTATTGTACTTTACTTCGCGATTCTACTGATGTTATCCATTGGTTCTCACCATTTTTCAATGCAATATTTCCATCAATGGATTGAGCAATTTTAAGAATAATATACGGTTCTTTCGTTTTAATCCATTTTGCAAAACCTTTATTAATCTCTTGTGCCGTATCTTCTAGAATTCCCACATCTACTTCAATGCCTGATGCTTTCATTTTATCTATACTCTTGCCTGCGACCAATGGATTTGGGTCAATCATTCCAATCACAACACGCTTAAAATTATGTTTTATAATTTCATCCACGCAAGGTGGTGTTTTGCCATAATGGAAACAAGGTTCAAGATTTACAACAAGTGTGCAATCAGAAAAATCAGTTCTATTTGCATTTTTTATAGCATCAATTTCTGCATGAGGAGCGCCAAATTTTTTATGCCATCCTTCAGATACAAAATTTCCCTCTTTGTCAATTATGACTGCCCCTACCCGCGGATTTGGACTAACATATCCTGTACTTCGTTTTGCTAAGTCCAATGCTCTCTGCATTGCCTCGCTTTCGTTCATTAATCGCTCCAGAAATCTATCATCGAAACATAATTGATTGGTACAGCTGGAATTATCAATTTCGCTTTACACTCGCCTTTGAATTTCGTTTCCTCATTTGTGAAATTGATACTTTGTTGATAAACATAATAATTGCCAATTTCCTCGGGAAGGACATTTGAAATCATCTGCATAAAGTTTTTGCCTTCGCTTGAATTATAAAGTATTTTTTCATTTTGAATTTCCAGCCTCAATTTTTCACTTGTTGGCAAATACGAACCCTGAACAGTGTTCAATCGTATAGCCAAAAGTTGGAAGTTATATACTCCATTATTAATTTTTATGGTTGGTAATAAATATAATGCTTGTATCTCAGGAAATATGTCAGAATAATTTATATCATCAATTGATTTTACGATTGTGTATTTTCCATAATTTGAACTTAAGGCTATATTAATTTTGCTTTGTTTCCAATCTTTTGGAAGTTCATCTTTTTTAAATTTTTTCATATAAGCATAAGTCAAATTAATTTGTTGGTTTGCTTTTTTATAGTAGGAATTGATAATCTCTTGTGGATATACTGCAGAATCCTCATTTTGCCCCATAAAATATACTTTTAAATATTCCATCTTAGGAACGCTCTTACTTAGTTCCAATGGAAGCACAGAATTCATCACAAAATAAAAATTAACAGAATCTTGACTTTCTATATAAAATGTCATCAAGTTTTTCATAATGAATTCCTTAGCATTTTTTTTTGAATTAAAACTCGAGCAAGCTAGATTGCTAAATAATACTATTAAAATCAATAATTTCGTTATCTTTTTCATATTTTTAGTATTTATTTATTGCAAATTAATTAATTTTTTGCATTATTTTCAATTTTTTATTCAAATAATTATTAAATTTGAAAATATTCTCGGGGGGAAAATGAAATATTGCAAAATCCTTTATGCATTATTTTTTATAATTTCTTTGTTAAATATAAATATAGCAATTGCAGGTAGTGCAGGACGCAACTATTCACTTGAAACGATGAATATTGTGAATATGCCGACTGCGGGCAGTATTCCTTTGAAAAGCCAATTTTTTGAATTATATTTTTCTCAAAATTCCTGTCTAAATATTAAATTGCTGGATGCACCTTTTAGAAATTTTTATTTTGGACTTTCTGAAGGTGCAACTAATTTTTTTGGTAATGGAAATATTACTTTTCAAAAATATCCAGGATTAATCGCCAATTACCGCATATTAAACGAAGGAAAATATTATCCTGCTATTGGAATTGGAATTAATACTCAAGGCAAAGGAAATTATAATGAATCTAAAGATGAATTTGATTTTATCAGCCCTGGCGTATATCTTGCTGTAAGTAAATCGTTTTTATGGTCCCTTGGATATTTCGGCTTACATATCGGCACAAATTATTCCTTTGAACCCGCATCAAGCAATCGCCGATTTAATTTATATTTTGGTATCGAGCAATCATTAACAGATAAAACCTCAATAAACTTAGAATATGATGTTAATACTCCCGAAAATCCCGATTTTGTTTTTAATAAAGCATTGCTCAATCTTGCGCTGCGTTATTCTATTGATAATAATATTACAATTGATTTGAATTTTTTGGATTTATTTAAAACAAAAAATGCAGTAATGCGGTATTTAAAAATCGAGGGAACAATTAATATATTTTAATAAAAAATGGGCTGCAATTTCTCCCGAAAGACAGCCCACAAAACTGTTATCACAACAGTACCTTACAATAAATTAATAGACGTTTTAAAAATAAATTATTTTTTTTAATTTTTCCTAGAAATTCACTTATTTTTTATTTTCTTTTGGCTGGGTTAAGTCTTTTATATCATTTAGATTTAATTTTCCAGTAATTTGAATTAATGTCACCTCATCAGGCTCATAAGTTAGCATCAAAAATTCGCTAACTTTATCATTTGCGTCTTTTTTCACAAGCATCATCACTTTTTCATCTTTTTTGGATACATTCATCAGTTGAGAATATTCTTTAGTATTAACTGCTGCGAGCAGTTCATTATAAATTGCATTCGGAAGAATCTTGCCACCATCTTCCTTGCTATATGTCAAAATCTTGATTCCGCTAATATCTTTTGCTATTTCTTTAATTTTTTTGTCATCTTCTTTATTCCTTTCTTTAGATCCATTCATCTCATTAAAAACATATCCTAGACTGCTTCCTGGAATATTTACTACTGTAAAGCCATCCTGCCCTGAATATTTATTCATTATTTTATCAATATCTGCTGAATAAGCTAATTGGAGTGATAATCCAATCAAAATCACTATTGTATTTAAAATTCTAATTTTTTGTTTTTTCATTATTTCAAATCCTTAATTTGATTCTTTATTTGATAAATTTATATTTATTTTATTTAGCGCATTCATTCCCTCTTGTAGATATTCCAACTTATCTAATTTTCCCAACCCCTTATTTAGATTCTCAGATACAGCATATAAGGCATATTCTGTTATTCTATATGTCGAATCTGGATCTGTCACTGTAATCATATTGCTTTGCTTATGTGAAAATGGATTTTGTGGCAAAAAGAAAATTATTGAAATTATCAGCAATATCACTGCTGCTGCCGCAGGGATCCAATATAATTGCTTTTTTGTATGATGAATTTCTCTGTCCTTAGGCAATGCAAAATCATAATTTTGATATTCAATTTCCCTTTCCCTCTGATAGAATACAAATTGCGATTGGTATTTTTTCAATTCTTGAGGCACATCCTCATTATTGAAATAATCTCGAAGCACAGCTTCTTCTTCAAGCGAGGTTTCGCCTTCATAATATTTTTCGAGTAATTTTTTAATAATTCTTATATCCATTTTCGTAAGCCTCTAATTTTTCTTTTACTTTTTTTCTTGCTCGTGAAAGATTTACTTTTACATTATTAGGTTTCATTTTCATAACCTTCGCAATTTCGTTCATTTCCATTCCTTCGACGTCTCGCAATTGCAAAATGGCACGTTGCTTTGCAGGAAGGGTTGCTATAATTTGTTCGACAATCTCAATTTCTTCTTTTTGTTCAAGCATAATATCAGGATTCAGTGATTTCTGAGTTGGGAAAATACCTTTTATTGGAACAAGTTGAATATGCCGCGTGCGTAATTTGTCAATGCAATAATTTTTCGTCACGCTCATAGCAAAAGCCTCAATATTTCGTTCACTATCAATCATACTGCATTTTTCCCATAATTTAATAATCACCTCTTGCACCGCATCTTTCGCATCTTCCTCATTTTTCAATAGCCTGCGAGCAAATCGATACAATTTATCTTGCAATGGAATAATTTTGCTAATGTATTCGTTTTCTTCCACAGTATTAAATACGAAAAAATCGAAAATAAGTAACAAATTGGAAATTAAACTACGATTTTCTATAATTTAGAAATAAAAAAAGTCCCGTTTTTTATTAGAAAAGGGACTCTAAAGGGTACATATTTATTATTTGATTTATTCTTTAATAAACTTCCTTACTTCAGTTTTGCTTGTGTTTGTAAATCTAATTGTATATAATTAAAAAAAACACAGTAAGAATATGCTCTCGCTATCCTTACTGTGTGTCATAATTATCTTTCTAATTTTTAATTTTATTTTATTTATTTTTCATATTATTGTCGGGTGCGTTTGCAGGTTTATTTGGTCCCATCATTTTGTTTGGAGTTGGATTCCATAGTAAAAATTTGTCGGGGGATTGAACAAAAGTATTAATCATTGAATTCTTTCCTAAATTAGGCCTATTCTTTAGAATTGGATATTTTTCTAGCAAATTTTTATTCAATTCGTCAAGCTTCGGTTGAACTTCTTGTTGAAGCTTCTGCAAATCGCTCTTGAGTTTATCATATTGCTTTGGATTATTTTTTATAATCTTATTGAGCTCAGCGGCATTATCAGGATTTGGAGCAACATTGCCCGGTTTCATACTATTACCTTGTGGGTTGTTGCCTTGTGGATTATTGCCTTGTCCTTTGTTTTCCTTTCGCTTTTCCATTCGCTCTGCTCTCATATTAGTTCTAAGGTTATTTAACGTTTCAAGATCATTCTTGGAAATAGATTGGTCGAAGTTCTTTTGTATTTCAATTAGTTTGGGAAATACTTCAGTTTTATTGAAATTTTGCATTTCGGTCTGGTATGCCCTCAATGCAACTCTTTCGCTATCGCTCATTCCTTGATTTGGAGCTGCCATTACCGATACTGTTGCAACTACCATTGCAACAATTGCGAGATTAATGATTCTTTTTAACATATTACTACTCTTTTTTATTTTTAAAAACATAATTTAGACAACATAAATACGAAAAATGTTTAAAATTGTTATAATTTTTTAAAATTGATTTACTCTAAACCCCTCTGCGTTCTGGGTCCCAGATAATTTTGTGTATTTGCAATTGCAAACGAATAGGCAAGTGCGTTGCAAGTATCCACTGAGTTAAATCTATTGGCTCGATTTGACCTAAAACAGGAGAAAAAAGAATATTATCAGTAATATTAAATAAATTATTTCTTGAAACAAAATCCATTGCCCAATCGAAATCTCTGCGGTCGCTAATCGCAAATTTTATCTCATCTTTTTTATCTAAAAATTTTAAATTTTCTATTTTGTTAAACTTTTCCATTTTCGATCCTGGACATTTTATATCGAGAATCTTGATAATATTTTTATTTAATTTATCAATCGATTTGCTCCCACTTGTTTCTATTGCCACAGTATAATTATTTTCCGATAAATAGTTCATTAAATCAATACTATTAGGTTGCACAAGCGGTTCGCCGCCCGTGAACTCAATAAAATTGCAATTGAAAGACTTAATTTGGTCCAAAATTTTTTGGTAAGTCATAATTTGTTCAATTTGCTTTATATCGAGTGCATAAGGAGTATCGCACCAGGTACATCGGAGATCGCATCCTTGAAGGCGAATAAATACGCAGGGCAATCCTGCTCTTGTTCCCTCCCCTTGAATTGAATAAAAAATCTCGGATATATTTAAAGTATTATTTAAAAAATCACCCGTTTTCATAAATAATTATTTGAAAATTGTATAAACGAAGTTGATTTATGAAATGATATTAAAATAATTAATTAGGTATATTTTAATTAAGAAATAATAAAAAAACACAGCAAAAATGTATTTAAACTCTTTCTGCTGTTTTTTATTAAAAATTACTATACTTACTTAGCTTCGGTCTTTTATAGAATGCCTCGAAACTACTTCTGTTCAGGTTCAGTTGCTTTGTTTGTTTTGGCTTTTTTAGTTGTGGTTGTTTTTGCTTTTGTCTTTGTGGCTTTGACAGCTTTCTTTTCAGTTGTTGTGGTTGTAGTCGATTTGACTTCTGATTTCGGTGCAGCTTTCATTTCTGTTTTTGTTGATTTTGCTTTTACTTCTGTTTTTGTTGCCTTTGGCGTTGCTCCTTTTGTATCTGTATTTGGACCAGCCATAACTGACATTATTGCAAATAAAATTGCAAGCATTCCAAGATTAATGATTTTCTTATACATATTAGTCCTCATTTTTATTTAAATTCAGAATTTAGACAACAAAAAAATTAAGAAGGATTAAAGGAAGTGAAAAAAATTTTTAATATTTTTTAGTTCTATATAAATTTAAATACATAATTCCAGGGACATTAAGCCAATTTTCAATTATTATTGGATTCTTTCACACTATTCACAATCTCGGTTGAAGTTAAATGTATAAAAACTATAAATCAAAACGAAATTATTATTCAATATTAAAAAATAAAATACAACTGAATTGAACACATAACAATTAATAATTACTCTAATGATATAAAAATCATAGTAATATTCAATTTGTGCTTGGATGGTCCAGCAAATATTGAATGCGATTTAACATTTGCCGCTCCAATATCCCATTTGATTCCCAGAAATGAACTTTTGCTGTAGCGTGTTCCTCCATTCCACTTATCTCACCTTTTAATTTAACAATGGTTGTTCCATTTGGTTGTTCAGTAAGCCAAAATTTATATTGTATTCTTCCACTTGCCCACACTCCACCACGGATTATTGGAATTTGAACGCTATATTTTTTTAGAACATCCCATGTCGAATCAGTTTTGCCGACAATCACGCAATAATCAGAAAAAATCTTGCCTTTATAATAGCCTTCAGTTGTTTGATTATAATTTTTTTGCAAAATTTGGCAACTTTGCTCATCAATTGCTTTAATTACGGTATTCCACACTGTCTCAAATGATTGGGTGAATGTTCTTTCATATCCCTCAGGATTATATTGTGCTTTTACTGTATCTACTTTGAAAGGATTAAATTTATCCTCTTGCTCTTGCTGAGAGAAGAGATTTATATTGTACGAAAAAAATAAGCATATAGCCAAAAAAAATAACTTTTTCATCGGAATTTTCCCATTTTATATAAATACAAACATACGAAAAATTGAGTAATATGTGAATAGTATTAGTTTATTTTATCCAACAGCAAAAAATCTTTTAATATGAATTAAAGAAAATATATAATTAATACCAGCAATAAAACGGGTGCCGAAAACATTATGCTATCAAATCTATCAAGCACACCGCCGTGTTCCCAAAATAATTTCCCTGAGTCTTTTACATTGGCATCACGTTTGAAGCTTGATTCAAGGAAATCGCCAATTTGTCCAAAGATTCCAATAATTAACCCATCCAGTAATAATATAGAAATTGGTAAATCAATTTTCAGAGCAAACCCCAGTAACCAAAATGATAATACTGCACTAATCAGACCAGCAATGCCACCTTCCCAACTTTTTTTAGGGCTTATGGAAGGAGCGATTTTATGTTTTCCCCATTTTTTCCCAATAAAATAAGCAAAGGAATCGCATATCCAAATTGTTGCAAAAAATACAAATAAATAATATGCCCAATTAGTATTGTTTGTAATCCCAAGCGAAAACAAGTAATTATAGAAAAAACGCAATATAATTAATGATGAAAATGGGATTAGCAAATAAACAAGTCCGCCAAATGTTGTCGATATGTTTGCAATTGCATTGCCATTATTGCGAAATAGACTTACGGTAAATAAAATTATAAATAAAATCAAAATTTGCTCAATCATTGCTATAAAGATGGAGCCAACATTATGGGTAACATAAGAAAATGTAAAAATCAAATAAATACTAAATAATATTGATAAACCTGCAATTATACTTAGGGCAATTAGGGGATTGTACCCTTTTGCTTTTGCCAATTGATAGAATTCCCATAATCCAACAGAAAATAAAAATGCAAATGCTATAAAATAATACCATCCACCTAAATAAATAATTACCAGTACTAATGGGACACCAATTATACCCACAATTGTTCGTTTTGCAAGTTCGTTCATACTTCTCCTTCATTATTATATATATATTCAGGGGCAAAAGGTAATCTTTGGTCAATAAATAAAAATACCTCGCCCTCGTGTATTTCAATAGAAATTTCATCAGCAATTGCAATATTATGTGTCCCCTCTCTAATACCTAGTTCGAGAGCTTCTGCATCTAATTTCCAATATAAATTTTGTGTTGAAAGGATTGCTTTATTTTTTGGAATTAATGATATAATTTCATCTTTATGTGTTTTTAAATAAAATGATTTACCAATGCAAATTCCATATCTGCCTTTATCGTAAATAGTCAAATTCATTGATTTTGAATAACGGCTGAGAACACTCCAATTATTTAATGAATGCTCATATAAACCTCCGTGAATCCCTAAAATCAAAATTCTGTTGTAACCCTTTTCGGAAGCATATTTCAATGTTTTCTCAAAATCATTTGTTTCCTGTTCAGAAATTTTAATTAGTCTATCATTTGGAAATCCAGTTGCAATGGCATCATCGCTCGAAAAAGAATCCAAATCCCCAATGATATATTCAGGTATTATGCCATTTTTAATTAAAGATATGCCCGCCCCATCCGCTGCAAAAATTGGTACTTTTGGTAATTTTTGGATAATTTCATATTCATTGAATTCACCATTTAGAAAAATCAATAAATCAAAAAAATGATTTCCGAATGAAATTTCACAAAATTTTAACACCTTATTATCTTTAGTCAAATGCATTATTATTTTACAATAAATGATTAATTTTCAAAATTACAAAATTTTAGGGTCTTATATATTCAACAAAGTTATAATATGGCATAGATAAATCTTTTTTATAAATTATTTAAAAATTATCATAACCTTATAAAAATTCTTAAATTTGTAAAATCATATAATTTCATTTGATGGTTAAAATAGATTTGCATAAATTATGGAGGAGAATTTCATCATATATATTTATTATATTGTTGGCATTTTTTCCAATTTGCAAACTATTTGCTGACGATGAGATAACTCTTAAAAGCCAACAAACTGTTAATTATATATCGCATAACCTAGTACCATCTACTTTAAATAAGAATCTTTATGAAATAAATATTATAGAATTTGAAGGAATTAAATCTTTTAAATTAGATGAAGTAATTGAGGTTGTTCAAACACAATCGACTGTAAATAATATACCATATAGATTTTTCAAATCTTTTTATAAAGAATTTGAGAAAAATCAAGCAACACCAAAAATTTTACTTCATCAGTTCAAACTGGGATTAGATATATTGGGTAAAGAAGTGCCATTTTTTAATAAAGATCAAATCGAGGAAGATGCTACCTCGCTTGAAACTTTTTATCACGTAAATGGCTTTCATTTTGCAAAAGTATATTATCAATTCTATCCATCAAAAAATAAACAGATTAATATTCTAAAATTTATTGTAAATGAGGGTCCTCAATTTTTTATAGATACAATAAATTATCAAGGATTAGAAAAAGTTAATAATGAAATACTTACAAATATTGAAAGAGCTCGTTTTTTAAAAAGGGATTCAAAATTTAGTGAAGAAAAAATCACATTAGAAATTCAGAAGATAATAAATTTATTGAAAAATAGTGGATACTATTACGCCACAACTCAGCAACCTATTGTATTGATTGATACAATATCGCAAAGAGATAGCATTATAATTCCGCTTGATTGTGGAAAAAGGTATAAAGTAGGCAGAATAGATTTTATTGATTCTACGCGTGGGCAACCTAAATTAGCATATCAAATAAAAAGAAAATCGCTTGAGTTAAAGCCGGGCGATTGGGTGAGCCGAGAAAAGGTAATTGAATCAACTAACAATCTACTTTCTCTCGGGACATTTGAAATTGTGGTAATAGATACAACCTCACAATTTGCACTACAAAATGATTCAACATTAAATTTTGCATCATATCTTTTTTATCGCAAACAGCAAGAATGGGATGCAGGCTTATCTTTTAATCAGACAAGAATTGATAATTTACTGAATTTTGGTTTAGAAGTCTATTATCGACATCGCAATTTCTTAAATGCCGCACAGAATTTTTCTCCCTTTTTTAATGTTTATCTTAAAGATATAAATAATACTATATCCACAGGAAATTTTGAATTGGAGGGGCAAATTGGATTTCGCTATTCTCAACCAATTTTATGGACTATTGCGAACTCACGGGTCGGATTATCAGCAAGCCTTTCTTATTCTCAACGCTTGATGAATAATTATTTTAGAATTTCCACATTTTCATTTCCTTTGAGTTTTCCAATAAAATTTCCTAAAATAACTTATTTTGATAACGGTAGCATTGATTTCCAATTTACACGTGATGAACCCATCAATTTTGCATCATCAATGAATCGCGCTTACAAATTGGCAAGGAATGCACAGGATACAAATAATATTATGCAGGCATTTTATCTTTATAAAAGTATGGCTGATTATTTATCGAGTCCCACATTTCATTTGCTAACATCGAATTCTATTGGCTTTTCTATGACAGGGGATTCACGAAATAATGTGCTTTCCCCTACAAAAGGATATTTAACATTTGTGGGAATAGATGGCTGGAACCCCCTATTTTTCTTTGACCCACTTTGCGGATTATCGCGTTATATACGCTTGCAAATTAGCCATAGTCAATATTTTTCGCTATCACCTACAACAGTTTTTGCCTATAAAGGAAGATTTGGAAGTATTACACTACTGCAAAAAGGAAATTCATTTATTCCGCTAAATGTTCAATTTTTCTCAGGTGGTCCGAATAGCGTTAGAGCTTGGCCTGCAAGAAAATTGCGTTATGCAAAGCCATTAAGTGATACTACAATGTCGGCAAATACAATTGATTTTTTGCAAAATTTTGTCGGTAACGGCGTAATTATTGAAGGTAGTGCAGAATTTCGCTTTGGATTTAAAAAATTTCCAGGATTAAGTACAGGCTTGGCAAATATTATTTCTAATATGGGGACTACATTATTTCTTGACTTTGGAAATTCTTTTCATTGGTACCTTGAAAATACTGACTATAAAGTGACATTCACAGATTATTTCACAAAGCTTGCCGTTGGTGTTGGTATTGGCTTGCGTTACCAAACTCCAATTGGTCCCATCAGATTGGATTTTGCATTCCCTGTTTATGATCCATTAAAGCAATATAAGCCATTCTCAAAAACGCAAGTTAGCTTTGGAATTGGAAACGCATTTTAAAAGAAAAATAAAAATACAATTTTTACTCTATTAAAAAAATTAATTATAAAAAGGGGTTGACATTGTCGTCTCTCCGTTTTTAACAAACAATCAATTTTTTATTATTTTTTCGACCACTTGCTTTCCATCTTTATAAAATCGTATTGTGTAAAATCCTGTTGGTAAAGATGAAATATTTATTTTTTCTGATTCAATTAATCTTGATTGGAAACAATTGCCCAGCATATCATAAATTTGATACTGCCAGCCAATATACGATGATGCATTTAAATAATCCTGAGCTGGATTTGGAAAAAGTGGATTGAAATATTGATTTTGATATTCTTTTACATCTACTCCCGTAAGTAAATCGCTGATTTTTGCACGGTAAAAACTTTTTAAACCAGATATTGAATATAGATTAACAAAAATATATTCTCCATTAATTGCAAAATGTGTTCTATCTGTAGTTCCACTAACTTGCATCCCTGAATTATGGGCTTCCCAGGTCTTGCCTTTATCTTTAGAAATAAATACTCCATTGTGATAACATTTTAAATATAAATTTTCCCCATCGTTAGCAATTGCGTTAATCCAATTTTCAACCAAATTACCATATCGAAATCTGATATCAGTTTTCACCCAAGTCTCACCAAAATCTTCGGATATTACCAGGCCGTCTGAAACGCCTACATAAACGTAATTGTCAAGCAATGAAATTGCATTAATTTGCTGGTCAGTAAATTTGTATTGTTGCCAAGTATTGCCCAAGTCCGTTGATTTATAGAGACCTAAGCCCCAAGTTCCTGCAAAGATAGTATTTCCACGAATTGCTACGGGTAAAACGTAGTGGTTTTTGGCAAAGCTTCTGAACTGCCAAGTAATGCCCATATCGGTAGATAATAATACACCATCTGATATGCTTGCCACAACATTATTTCCATCTATAGATATTTCATAAACAGTTTTATTCGATAATTTCTTTGTTGTATCACTAGCGCATTGAATCCAATGCATACCTCTATCAGAAGACATAAACAAACCAGAGAAATTGCCTACAAAAATATTATCTCCCGCAGCTTCAACAGCGGTTATGTACGATTTAACAAGTCCATTTTCATTCCAAACCCACGTTACTCCCTGGTCAGAAGAAACGGCTAATTTTTGAGGTGTTCCTGCGTAAATTATACCATCTGCAGCTGATAATGCAGTTGGATTTGCATAAGCAATACTTTGATAAATCTTTTCCCAGCTTGCGCCCATATCAGTCGATGAGTATATAGTGTGGGCATCTTCATCAATAGCAAAAAAGTAATGACCATTATAAGTAAAATCATAAATATATCCTAGTTCATTACCTTTTGCCGTCCAATCTTTACCACTGTTCGTTGACAGATAAATATTACCATCAAAGCCACTAACAAAAATAATAGAATCTTTCAAAAACATCGAATAAACCTTTGTATTACCTGTTGTGATTTTGACATTACTCCAACTTTTTCCATTATCAGGAGACATTATTAATGTCCAAGAATTATATTCAATAGCAAAAATACTATCCCCTTTTAGTGAAAAATATCGAACTTGCAAAGTATCTGAATTTCTCATAACAGGTTGCCAATTCTCACCAAAATCAGTAGATGTAAATAATCCACCGTAATAATATGTGACGCTGCCAATTTTTTCTTCTTTCGTTGATGATGCCCAAATTTCGTTATTTCTTACATCATATAAGGCAATATCACTATATGGCAGACCCTTTATATCAATTGGCATCCAGTGATCACCCCAATCTGAAGAATAAAAAATACCATTTTCAGGCGCATTTATATATATTTTATCATTATCAAAAGAGATTTCTTTTACAGTAAAATTTATACCATTATTTTTTGGAATCCAACTGTTGCCCATATCCGTTGAGATATAACATCCATGGTTTGTCCCAACAATAAGTTTGTTATTAATTATTTTATGTATCCATATATAATCATTATCGATTATAGCTGTATCCCAATTCTTTCCATTATTCAGAGATATTAAAAGTGGACCCTCTAATTTGGCCATAATTGTATCATTATATGAAACAATATATGATATTGAAGGAGCATCGTGTAACCAACCCGGAACCAATTCCCATTGAGAATACAAAGAATGTAATGATAAGAAAAAAACCAAAATAAGGATTAATTTTTTCATCTTATTTTCCTTTCTTTAATTGTTAAATTAATTCAAATTTTTTATTTAAAAAATACCATCTCCCTCTCATATTTTGAGAAGGAGTTGGTAATGGTTTCAATTTTTTACAAATTTTAAAAAAACTTTTTTATTATCCTCTGAAGCTAAGAGTATGAAATATGTGCCTGAGACGTAACTATCAATTTTAATCGATACACAATTGCTTTTGTTTTTTAATGACTGTGAATGAATATTAATACCCATAATATCAAAAATGAATATTTTTGTAGCATTAAAACCATTTAAATTAATGATTAAATCTGTGCTTGATGAAATATAACAATATGGATCAAAATTTGATTTTTGATATGCCTGAGATTTAATATTATCATCCAATGAACTAAGTGAATGCCTCTTTAATGGTTCAACTATTGAAACAATATAATGCGTTTTTTTGTAAGAAATAGTTTTCCATTCAATTGTGTTTTTTTGCAAAATTGAATACTTCTCAATACTAAAATATTCTTTTTCAGATTGAATAGTATCTTTTTGTGAGTGTAAAATTGTATTAGGAAATATTAATATTCCAAATGAAACAATGATTATAATAAAGCATTTAGTTTTCATATTATGCTCCTATTTTTTAAGGTTTTTGCGGATCATCACAAAATGTTTTGCAATCAGATACATTAACATCACTAAGTAATAATTGTGCATCGTGAAGATAAACTTGGCCATTCTCCCCAATAGTTCCATAAAAATATCTGATGATATCGCCATTATGCCACTCACATTCTGGAACATAAGGTAAATAACAGGTAAATTCCCCCGTAATTGAGTGCATAGTTTTAGATATTCCTCCTCCCGGTAACATACAAATAGTATAAGTCCTCTGGCAACATAATTCAAAATCGCAGGGAACTAGTCGTGCTAGTGGTAATTTAAGTCCTGTTGCTAAATCTGTACCTATTGCTTGGCAAACAGCGGAACAACTTCCAGGCCAATATATTTGGTAAGTGATACTATTTGGGCAAATATAATTGCTCGATTCCTTTACGAAAAGCGAATCCATTAACTGCTCATAAATCCCATGCATAAAAACCTTAAAAGAATCTACATCGACTCCAAGAGGTATTCTCCACATTCTATAAAGATACCTCATTAGATCACCGCATAGAACAGTATCATCTTTTTTCGGAAAAGAAACATCTTTAATCTCTACAAATGTTTTTTCACCTACAGGTGGACAATAACAATGTTTTAGCATATAAGTAATTGATACAGGGCAGCTTGGTCTTGCATTCCAGTATATCACGCGGGTGACGATTGTTGAATCAGCACAATTTTGACAGTTTGAAATATCTCCTTGATAACATTGATTGAAAGGTTTGGGGTCCTGCGCTTTCATTGTCGTATTTGATAACAAAAGTATCATTGATGTTAGCATTATTATTGCTAAAATCTGCGTAAATTTTGACACTGCAAAATTGACAATAAACATAGATTGTTCATCGTCTTTGATAGCTTGATAGCTTGATAGCTTGATAGCTTGATAGCTTGATAGCTACTTTCTGTTTTTGGAAAATAATTTTCCATGATATTACCTCTTTTATTTATTAATAATAATTTAATGAGCTTTATGCTCATTATTATTAGTTTATATCAAATATCAAACAATTTTTTAAAATCAAATTTACTTTTTACTAAATTAATAAATTAATTTGAATTTTAGATCATTTTTTATATTTTTTTAAAATATTTTTCCCCTCTTTTTTTAAATACATAACCCTTCTAATCGTCAAACTCAATTTTAGTAATTCTTGAAAAATGAATTTTCTCAATCCTTTTGTTCTGTTCGGGTTAATAGCAGCGTCGATACCTATTATATTGCATTTGCTAAACTTACGGAAACTGCGCACTGTTGAGTTTTCGAGTATAAAATTTTTAAAAGAATTACAAAAATCGCAAATTCGCAGGCTTAAAATCAGGCAAATCCTTCTGCTTGTCCTGCGAACCTTATTAATCATCTTTATTGTGCTTGCATTTTCGCGTCCTGTTATCCAAGGCACATTGCCTGGTATGACAAAATATGCGCAAACGAGTGCTGTAATATTATTTGATAATAGCCCAAGTATGAATTATTCAGATGAATTTGGCAATAGATTTAATTATGCAAAGCGAACCGCAAGGAAATTGATTGAGCAATTCCGCTCAGGCGACGAAGTTGCCATTATTCCAATGAGCGATTTGAAAGAATTTGGCAATTATAATTTTTCAAGAGATTTGCAAAATTTAAAAGAGCAAATAAATAGAATTAATATCGGCTATTCTGTCGCAGATTTAGATAAATCAATTTCACTAACTTCAGCATTATTCGAAAATTCTCGAAATATTAATAAAGAAATATTTATAATTTCAGATAATCAATTGATTAATTTCAAAAGCATTGATACAATTTCAGAACCAAATACTATTATAAAAAAATATCAACCATCCATCTATTTTCTTGAAGTTGGTGCGAAATCAAAAATCGATTATGCAAATTTATCAATTGATTCCGTGCAATTGCTCACTCAAATTTTCCAACCAAATAAACCTGTTCAGATTCTTGCAAATATTCATAATTATTCTCAGCAAGACCAGCCTTCAGCGATTTTGAGTATTACATTTAATAATGAGCGTGTTGCACAAACAGAATTCAACATAAATGCAAATTCAACAAAATCTGTAAATATTTCAGCAAATCCAAAGGATTATAAAATCGTTTCCGCTGAAGCAAAACTCGAAAGCGACGCTTTGGAAGAAGATAATTCCAAATATTTTGGATTTATAATGCCACGTACTCCACGAATTGCAATAGTTGATGATGAAAAAAATCCTTATCTACTTTCTGCATTGGGTGTAAATAATTTTAATAATTTATATAATGCTGAAGTAATGACTGTGAATGATTTTAATAATAGAACAATCACAGATTATGACGCTTGTATTATAAATTCATTAAAGAATTTGACAGTAGAAAAATTACGTCAATATATAGCAAACGGTGGTAAGGCAATAATTTTTGCTGATGATATATTGGCTCAAGCACCTAATTATTTGGATTTGCTTGGAATACAAGGCGGTCGGCTAACACAATATCCCGAAGGGCAGATGCCAGTAGTCTCGCAAATACAAAAGCTTTCGCCAATCTTTGAAGGTGTATTTACAGATAAATCATCTTTTAGCTTAAATGAGAAAATTCGATTCAAAAAATTATATTCAATCTCAACAGGTTATCCATTAATTCAAACAACATCGGGTGACCTTGCTTTTGAGAAAACAATAGAAAAGGGGAAAATTATATTTATTTCCTCTCATCCGTCGCTTGCTTGGAGTAATTTTCCAATTTCATCATTATTTCCCGTCTTTATCAATCGCTCTGTTGAATATCTTACGATGATTCCCGAAATTTCAAGAACGGCGACAATAGGAGAAACCATTCAAATAACAATACC
>ERZ795051.3107-NODE-3107-length-17351-cov-5.983175_pt1 | contig 17351 bp, 7 predicted proteins | sample MGYA00375135_ERZ795051 | MGnify/ENA primary metagenome ERZ795051 (study PRJEB30180, sample SAMN05720222) | activated sludge metagenome | isolation source: Anaerobic digester | place: Japan | collected 2015-05-26 ... | reverse complement strand
GTGCTCCGGCGAGACGTAGACGCTGCCGTCCTTCCGCGTGCGGCGGTTGCGGTTCCTTTTGACGGTGCCCTGCAGGGCGGGGCCGAGCCCCGCGATCTGCTCGCAAACGTCCTTGATTTTCGACTCGATCTGTTCGGGTGTGAGCGCCATGATAGATGTCTCCTTTCAATAGAGACACCTATTAAAACATAAAAAAACAGTCCCCGCAAGGGGAATCTTTGCTTTTTTAATTAAAACCGACCGCCAGGGTTCAACAGATTAAAATCACACCCTTCTGATTGCATCTGAGAGGCAGAATGGCGTATCCTATACGCCTTATTCGGAGCAAGAGATGAGCGATAAAAAAGTATCGATGGCAGATTTTGAGTCACTGCTGGACGCGCAGTTGAGCAACTACCGTAAGGGGTTCGACCCGGGAGAGCGAGTGCGCGGAACGGTCAGCAATATCAATACCCAGTATGTGACGTTGGATGTCAATGCGAAGCGTGAGGGACTGGTGCCGCTCGCGGACATGACCCAAGAGGACGGGACGTTGCGCTGCGCGATTGGCGATACGGTCGAGGTGATCTTCGCCGGCATGCAGAACGGTGCGTTCCTCTTTTCCGGCAGCATGGACGCCAAGCAGGTGGTCGATCGCTCGTTGGCGGACGCCTACCAGCGCCAGATGCCGATTGAAGGACGCGTCGAGAAAGAGATCAACGGCGGCTATGAGGTGACGGTTGCCGGCAAACGCGCCTTCTGTCCCTTCTCGCAGATCAACCTTTTCCGTCAAGACGACGCCGAGTACATCGGGCACACCTTTAACTTTCTGATCACCGAGTATGGCGACGACGAGCGCGGCTCAAACGTGATCGTCAGCCGCCGCGCCCTGTTGGAGAAGGAGCGCGAGGCGCAGCGCGAAGAGCTGAAGGAAGATTTGTATGTCGGCATGATCGTTACCGGTACGGTGACGCGCATCGTGGATTTCGGTGTGTTCGTCGAACTCGGCGGCGCGGAGGGTTTGATCCCGCTCAAGGAGATCGCTTGGGGACGCGATGTGAAGCCGGAGGACGTGGTCAAGGTCGGCGACAAGGTCGATGTGCAGATCAAAGAGCTGGACTGGGAGCGCAACCGCATTTCGCTCAGTCTGCGCGGCGCGCAGGGCGACCCGTGGGACGACGCGATGGCGCGCTTCCCACAGGGCGCGACTTTTATCGGCACAATCACCAAGATCGAACGCTTCGGCGCGTTCGCGCAGCTTATCCCTGGCGTCGAAGGATTGATCCCGATCAGTAAGTTGGGCGGCGGGCGTCGCTTGATGTCCGCGCGCGAAGTCGTGACCGAGGGTCAGGAACTCCTGTTGCAGGTCGACAGCGTAGACCTTGAACGCCGCCGGTTCAGCCTGCGGCCGGTGGATGAGCGCGTCAAGGCGCTGCAGCCCGGCGAGTTGAGTGAGGGCGCGAAGGTCGAGGGGATCGTCGAATCGATCCAGCCCTTCGGAGTTTTCGTGCGCCTTTCGGAAGAAAAGACCGGCTTGCTGCACATCAGCGAAACCGACATCCCCAAAGGCGGCAATCCGGCCGCGAAGCTGGAACGCAGCTTCCCGCCGTCGAGCAAAATCGAGGTGGTGGTCAAGTCGGTCGAAGGCGACCGCATTTCGCTCACGTTGCCGAGCAAATGGGAGACGGGCGGCAGCGGCGGTGAGACAGAGGAAGATGAAGTCGCGGCTTGGCGCTCCGCCAATAAGAACAAGGTCTCGGGCGGCTTCGGCTCGCTCGGCGACGCTTTCGCAGACCTTAAGTTGTAGTGGCGGTTAAGTGATCGATCCCGGCGGCGATCCCGATTTGGATGGAACCATGAAACACATGAAACTTCATGAAAAACCTCCGCGCCTATGCGCGGAAAACTCCTAAATCCTAACTCCTAAATCCTAAATGCTAACTCCGCGCGGCTGCACAGCCGCGCGGGCGCGCTCACTCATTCAGAACGCCGGTCGCGAAACGGTCACGGCCCGCGTAGTCCTTATGGATGGTCACTTCGGAAAAGCCGTGCGCGTCCAACAACTCGCGCAGTGCCGGGCCCTGATCATCGCCGATCTCGAAAAACACGCCGCCGCCGGCTTTCAGCACCATGACCGCATCTAGCAACAGGGCACGGTAAACGCACAGTCCGTCCGGACCGCCATCCAGCGCCAAGCGCGGTTCATGGTCGCGGATATGGCGCTCCAAGCCGTCGACGGTTCGCGACGGGATATAGGGCGGATTTGATACCAGGACATCGACACTGGCCGGGTCAAACTCACCGCAGCCGTCGCTCTCGGCGAACAGCACGCGCTCCGCAAGTCCGGTCAGGGCGGCGTTTTCTTGTGCCAGTTCGATCGCCTCGGCGCTGATGTCCAGCCCCACGAATACGCCGTTGCGCAACGCATGGGCCAAGCTGAGGATAATGCAGCCGCAACCAGTGCCGACATCCACCACCAGCGGTTTCGGCGTTTGGGTGATCTGCCGCGAGGCCAGGACGAGATCCACCAGTTGCTCGGTTTCAGGGCGCGGGATCAAGGCGCGCCGGTCGACCTTCAATGTCAGGTCGCGGAAATCCCACCGTCCCAGCACATACTGCACCGGCTCACCGCCAGCCACGCGGAGCAATCCGCGGCGCAGCGCATCCACGATGCGCGTCTGCGGGACCACGTCGAGATGCGGATGCAGGCCCAGCCGCCCGCAGTTGAAGAGGCGTGCCGCCAGCAATTCGCACACCGTACGGGGATCGGCAACCGCGCGGCCGCGCAGATACGCTTCGCCCAGAACGATCAATTCACGCAATGTCTTGGGCGTCTCGCTCATTCAATCCCCGGCTTAGAATGGTAGCGGAGGGTCATCGTCGATCGGTTCGAGTCCGCCGCTTTCGAAGCCGCTGTCCTCGAATCCACCGCCACTATTCTCGTATTCGATCATCGTACCGTCGCCCTCCTTCTTGTTGATGCGGAAGGCTTCCAGATCGATGAAATACTTACCCTGCCATTCACGACAGCGTATGCGGAAAGAGACGCTGACGCGCTCACCCGGTGTTACATTGTCCAGTTGCGCGGCGCGCTCCTTGATGCAAGTGAACTTGACGTCTTGGGGATAGTCATCCTCCATCGTCAACAGGAATTCGCGCTTTGAAAAACCGCTGGGAAAAGTCATGGGCTCGAAAATGGTTTTGACCGATCCGGTCATTTCATATGTGTTGCTGGCCATACGATATCGCTCCTCCTCCGACGTTTATGATGTGGCCTATTGAACCATATTTGAGGCGTCCACGCGAGAGAGAACTGACAACGAATAGCGAAAACATTCAACTCTCAACGCTCAGATAAAAATCCCAAATCCCAAATCCTAAACCCGCGCGTTGCGCGGAAAAGTGGTTGGTGGCGGGTTTTCAGTTTGATGCCGGTTTCCACCAGAGCGACTGCCAATACTCCTCGTCGGCCTTGAAATAGTCGATGGGGCCGGTGTTGAGATCCGTCTCGGGCGGCAGGATACCGAAGCGTTTCATCCAGTACACGTAGTAGGGTTTCGGACGATAGCCGGGATACTCGAGACGGCCCAACTCGCGCTGGCGCGCGTCGGCCTCGGCGATCAACTTCAGTACGGCCACATAGTCGGGATCGTCCTTGCCCGTGAAGGCGTGCGCGGTTTTACCGAGCGCGTTCGTACACCACCCGTAACCGCCCAACTCGCGCGGCATCGCCGCCGCGAGGAACGGAGACTTCTCGGGGTGCGTCATGTTGAAAAGCGTGTAGGAGTAGTTCGGGCTGTTGAGCCAGTCCGGGGGACAACCGTTCGTCCACCTGTTACAGTCCCGCTGTTCGCGGCGCAGGCGTCCGAGCTTGTACATGTTTCCGTGGCAGGTGTAGCACTTCCGCTTCGCGATCTCCTCCAGCGGTTCGGCCAGCCGCGGCTTATCGAAGGAGGTGAACCACCAGTCGCCGCCCACGTTTCCGTTTTCAATGAGCTGCTTGTTCCGTCGCGCGCCGATCTGGCTCTCGAAGTGGTTGTGCGTGGCGTACGTGCCTGTGTAGTGCGCGCTCGATTCAACCCACAGACGCATCATGTCCCACTCCTGCACCGTCACCTTTACGCCGTGATGCGAGCCATCGAGCTTGTTCATGAGCGGCGAGGCCCCCGTACCGAATTCGTAACTACCGTTATTGCCGTTTTCTTTCCAACTTGTCGCACGGCTGATTTGATCGAACGCATAGAGCATGTCATAGCTGAGCGAACGCCATTCAGAGAGGTCGGCGGAGAGGATCACGCGGGCCGTCGCTTTTTCGGTAGAGTGGCACGAGGCGCAATGGCGGTCGAGGATCGGCTGGATGTCGCGGCGGTACACAAACACGTCGGGCACGCCCTCCGGCTTGCGCGGTCTGGATGGCGCGCGCATGGTTGCGAGCAACGTCCCCGGACGATTCAACACCTCGTGGTTGGAATTTTCGGTGCGCTTCTCGTGGCAGCCTACGCAGCCCTGGACTTCTCCCGGCATCACCTGCGTGAAGTTCTGCATGCGTTTGACGGCGATCCCCTTTTCATCGAGGGCGGCAAACATCAACGCACGCAACGCGGGTGCCTCGAAGCAGGCGCTGCCGTCCGCCTCAACCGGCACCTCTCCGATGATGCGGTGCAGCGAAATGTGTCCCCCGTGCGCGCCGCGCGGTCCGTGGCGGCTCGCGCTTTTCGGCAGATCCTCCATGATCAGCAGTTTCTTAATCGTTCCACGCGGGATTCCTTTCATGTTGCGGCTCTGGTAGACATCCGCGAGTGTGAACACGCCTGTCTCCTTTGAGAGGTTGAGTTTACTCGCCAGAACCGGCTCGCGCGGGCGCGGCTTGAGCGGCCGCGGATCGTGCACCATCACCTTATCGGTCCAGACGGTCTCGCATGCGCCCTGCCGGTCCACAAGCTGCAGGTCGTAGCCGCGTGCCACAAGAAAGCAGTCGCCGGAAAGCGGATAGGGGTCGCGGAATCCCTTCATGCAGAGCGGCCCGCCGTTGCCGATGCTCCATCCAAGCTCCTTCGCGACATCCGGTCCGATCCGCTGCGCCGCCGCATCGTCATCCGGTCCCTTGTCGAGATCCACGAGGTAAAGGTGCCCGGCGTTCTCGCGATAGCCGAATGCGGGCGAGAAGGTACACACGACTTGCCGCGTTCCCGGCACCGGCAGTGCGTCGCACTTGGCGTGGAAACGCTGGTAGGCGCGCCCCTCATCCGAACCACCCCAAAGAAGCTGCTGACCGGTGCCGTCCGGATTCATCACCCATAGGTCACGGAAGGTTTCGGTCGCGCGGTCCACGTAGTCCCACCGCGTGTAAATAACACGTCCATCCGGCAACACGGCGGGGCGGTCTTCGAGCAACACATTCGAGGAGAGCGGCAGCACGTTTTTCCCATCCGCATCACAGCGGTAGAGGTTGGACGTGCGCACGCGGTTGCAGGGAATAAACCGCCGACAGCGGCCGCTTCCGAAGAGGATGCCGCCGTCCGGCAGGTAGCAGGCGTCGAAGTCATCGTCCGGCCCGTCTGTGATCTGGCGGATATCCGTGCCGTCGGCGCGCATCTCAAAGAGATGGTAGACATGCGCGATGCGTGCTTCATGCGTTCGGGCCTCCGGCGGTACATGCCGCCATGCGAAGAGCACTTTGCTGCCATCGTAGCTCACGCTTACGTCACGGATATTGCCGTTCGGGTCATCAAGGAGCGTCGTCACCTCGCCGGTTTTCAGGTTGAGCTTTTTGATTGCCGAACCGACCTTGGGGTAGACCTCTTTGGTCCATTCGTCGGCATACTCGCCGAAAGTGGCGTACATCAGGTGGCACTGGCAGAGCGGCCGCGTACAGAACACGATTTCCTGCACCCCGTTCAACGCCTCCAGCGCGGCGTTTTTCAGGCCGGTTGACGGGGGTGCCGCCTGCGCGGCCACCGCAAGCGCAAAGATGAGAAGTTTCGGCGACGTTGCCTTCATTGTTTTCACTCCTGTTTCCTCGTCCTTTTCCAAAGTCGTTCGTTCTGGAGCGGCTCGACAGGATTCCCCGAGAATGCAAGATCATGGAGAAGCGCGACCGTCGGCTCCTTGTCGTTGACGCCGCCGCAGATCGTCGGCGAGACATTGCCGAAGACGCGGAGCGGTGGTATCGCCTTCTCTTCCTGCAGAACACCGTCGATCAACAGCGAAAAATGTCGTCCGTCGTTGATGAGCGTGACAATCGCTTTCTTTCCTCGCGCAAGCGGACGGCGCGATGCGACGGTGTAACTGAATGCCGCAGGGCCGCGGCTGCTGCCGCCGCAGTACGACGCTTCGAGGCGTCCGTCGGCGAAGAGCTTCAACTCCGGCCCCTCGTTCCAGCCGTTCTTGACGAGAAGCGGATACGCCTTGCCGTCTGCCGCGAGCGGTGTCAGGACGCACGCAAGGCGAAACGTCCCCATCGGCCAACGGCGTTCCGGTAGCTTCGGACGCTCCATCGGCGCGTTCTCGAAGTTGAAATACTCCTGACGGATCGAGAACGGCGAAACCTTCGCGGCGACGACCTTCGTGCCACGGATCGGGCGCTCATCTTCAGGCGTCAGGAACACCTCGGTATCCGGGAGTCCGGATGCGCCACTCGTATGCTCAAGCGTCATATCCGTCTCGATGACATTCATCTCGATCGGCCTGCCACTGTCCGCGAACGGATATTTCACGAGCGATTCGGCGAATGTGTCATCCGCGAACTCGAACTCGACCCAGTAGGCATCCGTCGGCTCGGGTCTGTGCGACCAGACCGAGAGCTTCAGCTTACCGCTCGTCTCGTTGAGCGGCGGCAGGTTGTACAGCGTGCCGTCAGGCGCGAGGCGGATCGCGCCCCGACCGACCTTGAGTGCATCCTGGCCGATGAAGTCAGACGGACTGAACGTGCGCTTCTCACCCGCCACCATCAATGTGAGCACTGTTTTTGCTTCTGCTTCGATCCGCGCTGTCATCCGCATCCAGCCTGGCGTCTGCCGCGAGACGATCTTGTTTTCGGTCCAGACGAAATTCGGAGCTCCGTTCGTCTCGAAACTCTTGACGGCACTCTCAATGCGTCCATCTTGGATCGTTAGCTCGACGGCATGTTGTCCGTTGAAAAACACCGGTAGAATCGTCTTCCCATCCCGCGTAAAGGAGGTCACGGGGATATCGTTGCGGTAGAGGACGGCGCGCTTCAACGCGACATCGCTTTCGAACGTGCAATGCCCGCTGAGAATGTCGTCCTTCCACGCGAGATCGAAATCGCTGCGCACCATGCGCCGATCACGTTCGGACACCTTCACGGTCTCAGGATTCTTGAGGCAGGTCGTCACGAGAAACGCCGGCGGCAACCTGACCGTGCGCGTCTTTTCCCCCCGCGTAATCGTGAACTCCGGCACCAGCAGCGGCGATGCCGCGAGCGGCGTCGTGGAAACGAGCCATTCGCACCTCGCCCAGTTTCCGTCGAGTGTACGCGGCGCGAGCGCGGCGACGGCCTCGCCGCCGACGTTCAGAAGACGACCATCGACCTTGGATTCCTCCTTCTCGGAAGCCGGCAGCCGCACCGCCTCGAACCGGAGAACCGACCCTACCATCGTCTCGCGGAGATAGGCGAACGCGATCTCCGCTTCCTTCGCCGCCGGTTCACCTTTGAATTCGCGACTCATTGCCCGCACCATCGCCGGATTCCCTGTTGCGAGCCGTCGCGTCTGCAGCGTCGTCTCGTCGTGGTCGTTCCAAGTGGTGACGTGCAGCCACTGTGCGTCGAGCATACGCGCGCAGTCATACCGGCGCAACAGCGCGTCGAACCCAAGGAACGGTTGGTAGAAGCCGTTGCGTCCGTTGAGCCAGGCGCCATAGTAGCCCGGCCAGAGGCACGGCATGAACTGCGCGCCATGGCGATTGCAGAACGCCGCCGTCTCGCGGAGTTCCTGTTCCAGCGGTTTGTGGTTCCATGCCGCGCCATTGAGGGCGAAGTAATACGCACACTCAAACAGCCCAGCGTACGGCTGGAGCAGGTCGTCGGAGTAGGCCTTAAAGCCCGTCTCGATGTTGGCGATCAACCAGATCGGATATCCCGCGTCCGCGCAACCTTTGCGGATTGCGCGCCACTCATCCGCCGACCGCGCGAAGAAGGCGTAGGTGGCGACCACATAGCGATCCTTCCATTTCGGGTAGTTCGGATGGTCACCGTAGGCCGAGAGCATCTTGACGAGTTCTTTTACCTGCTGCTCGGCGGAACTCCTTCCGTCAAGACAAATGCCGAACAGGAAAGGCGTACCCTCGGCAGCCCTCAGGAACCGGCGGAGATCCCAGAAGGCCGTCGCACCGTTCGTGTGCGCGACCATGTCGTTGAAGAAACCGTCGATGCCCCCGTCAAGGGCCCGCAGAATCTCCGCACGGAACGGATCCGTCCCGACCTCGCACTGCGGAAAGGCATAGAACCGCCCGGCCATCTGAGAGGCGTTGTCGGGCGTGAGCCACGGCACGTAGTGCGCCCACACCATTTTCCGTTCGGACACATCCGCCGCAGAAGCCACCAACGCAAAGATGACGGTGCTGAGCACCGCCACCTTCTTTATGCACATTCTGAACTTCAAGATCACTTACTCTATCGTCCGGTTCTCTGCCTGTTTTGTTGCCCTCGGATCATCTGATAGTGATCAACGTTCCGCCGCCATCTCCGCGCACGGTGAGAATGCCCGTGCCGGCGAAATGCGTGTCGTCTTGGTGAGTCGCGGCTGACGACGTGCTGCCCCATGTGCCCATTCCGAGGCGTGCACCGTCGAGCCATAACCACCCGACGGTCTGGTCAACGCCCTCGTCCAACTGGATCCGGGGGGTCGTTCCGTTTGGCGCTGTGATCATCGTGATGACCGTGTTCTTCGGGTCCGTGAAGCTCTGGCCTCCTTGCAACCGCAAGGTCGGAGCAATCGAAGACACGTCTGAACCCACCACCACATTCGTACCGGCCCAGCAGCCCTCGGGTGCGATCGCGAGCTGACCGTTCACAACGCTCAGGCTTCCTTGCGATGTGTTCGTGCCCGCGAGCGTCACCGTGTATCCGCCGCTCTTCGCATAGTCGACGGCCCCTTGGAACGTGCCTTTGAAAACTGCATTGTAATCCCGCTGGACCGCATAAAGTTGCGCAGGAACATCGCTGGTCACGCAACTCCCCGCGTCGTTAATCCGCAGGTTGGAAAGATTTTGGTCGTACCCGTGCAGATGGAATGTTGTGGATTTGTCCAGCATGAGCGATGTGTCGTAATGCGCAAACACAGAGGCGGCCCAGCAATGAATCTGGTTGCCCGGTTTGGTTTGCCAATAACTAAACCCGATCGACCAGATCCTGTTGCTGGGCACTTCCAGATGTAACTCCTTGGCATCCCACATTTCAATTTCCTTGGCGAAGATCGGCGTGTCGCGGATGGACAGCGATGCCCCTTCCGTGAACCGGACCCTTGTGCCGAATGTGGCACCGCCGGCAATCACTGTGTCGCCGTAGATCGCCCAGTTAAAGGTGTTGTCGCCTACGGTGATAGGCGCCGTGAACCAGTTCGTGCCGTAGGAGGCACCCGTGTAGAAGCGACCTGCTGAAACGTCCGCAGCCGTGACGAAGACGGGTTTGTCAACTACGGCACCGAACTGATTCCACTCTGCGCCGGTGGTCTGGTCCACGATCACGACACCGCCCGAGTTTGCGGAGCCAAAAAGCCTCTCTTGCGAAAACAGCTTCATCACACCGCTTTTGATGTGGATCGACCCCGCAAAAGAGTTGGTGGCGTAGAATCCGAGTGTACCCGATCCCGTCACGGTCAGCGTGCGGTTAGAGGCACCCGAGAGGTCGTCGATAAGTTGCAGCCGCCGCCATACATTCGTTGAAAGGTCCCACGTCTGATCGGTGGCCACTTCCGTCGGCGCGGCGAGCGTAAAGTAGCGCCAAAATGAAAGTGTTTCCGTGTCGCTGCTCTTGAGCGTGATGCCACCGGAACCAACGGAAAGTTTGGCTCCCTCTGCCGCGGACAGTTGGAAATCATTTGTTGCATGGAAGCGGATGCCGCGTACGAGTGCGTTTTGCCCAAGCCGCGCTTCGGTGCCGTCCGTCGCAAAAGACACGGCGGCGCTGCCGTTCGCAAAGTCGGGGACGGTGTCGTCCGCCCAGTTCGCCGCAGTAGCGAACGACGTGTCGTTTCCGCCACCGGCGTCCCATATCGCGCTGACCGCAGAAGCGAGGGACGCGACATCCGACCACACGAGTGCGTCGCTGTCCGCAGTCTCAGGCGTTACCGTGTCGCCCGTCTCAAAGGCACCACTGCCCGCATTAAAGCAGAAGGAGCGGCTGATGCGGTCGTACAGGCACGCCACACCGTTTGAGACGCATGGGACGAAATCGCGCACCGTCACACCACCCTCCCGGATTTGTGCCGCGTAGATCTGGCACCAACCCCGTTTTGCGACGTCCCCCGTCTGCCAGTCCCGGCGTCCGAAAAGAGAGATGCCCTTCGTCATCGCCGGTGTGTAGGTGGTGTTTGTAAACGTGACCTTCAACTCGCCGTTGAGATACGCACCGGTCGGCCCCAGCGTAAGGTCGTGGACGGCAGTGCGGGGATTGTAGTTGTCGAAAAAGCCATTATCGCCAAAATAGCCGTAGTGGGTGCCGGCTCCGTTACTGAACAGGTAAAAGTATACGGTCAACCCGAACGCCACGTCGTAAGCAGTGCGTTGCCTGACAGAAATCTCCGTGCCGGGACCGGGAATATACCCCGTGTTGATCCAAGGGCCGCCGTCCGATGCGAGAAACGCCACCTGCCGGTCGTACGGGAAGTCCTCCGCCGACCGCCAGAAGAAGCGCACCTTGGCGGCGTCATCCCACCACGCCGCCGGCAGGGAGACCTCCACTGAGTTGGTGCCGGCCGGTACCTTTGTCAGGAAGTGGATGTTCTGCCAATCGGACACCGTCGTGCCCGCATCCGTTGCTCCGCCGACAGCAAAGAGCAGCCCGTCCCGGTCACCATCGCCGAGCGCGAGCGTCGCGGTGCCTAGGAATGGGTTGTTCCCCGTCATTGTGATCGAGCGCCCGAACTTCAGAGCCTCGGTCCAGGCTTCGGCCTCGCCACAGTCGACGGGGTCCGCTCCGATATCGTCACCCTGCGTGAACGTTCCCGTACCGGCATTAACAAAGAATGTTCCGGTCACACGGTCGTACAATGCCGGGGTGTTGTCCGTTTTTAGACACGGTACATAGTCGCGGGCAGGCACCCCGTTCGTCATGATCTGCGCCGTGTAAATGGTGCAGTTCCCTTGTTTGGCAACCCCGCTCGCTCCATCCACACGCCGGGCAAAAAGCGTCATCGTGCTGGAGGTGCTGGTGGTTAAATCTGCGGGGTTGAATCTGGCCTTACAGTCGCCGTCAAGGAACGCACCGGTCGCGTTGATGCGCAACGTGCGCGGTCGATTCTTTTCATCCCAGAAACTTCCAGAAGTGCCAAAGAAACCGTAATAGTAGGTGCCACTGGAAGATCCACTGGCGCAAAACAGATACAGTTTGCCCGACACGCCGAAAGGCGCCATGTCACCCGGATAGTAGGCCCTCACGCTGACATCGGTGTTGGTGTCCGGAACAATGCCCGTGTCGATCCACGGACCAGCCGATGCCGTGCGCAGGTAGGACAGCCGTTTGGCGTACGGACGTGGCGGCGTGAGGAAAAAACGGACCGCGCCGGAGCGCTTCCGCCATGTTTCGGGGATCGTGTAGGCGAGCGTGTCCGTCGCAGGTGCGACGGTTGCAATGTACGCCGTTTCGCGCCAGTCGGCCACGTTCTGCCCCGCGTCGTTCGGGTTCCATGCGGCAAAGAGCGTTTTGTCGCCCTCTCCAGGGGCGGGTGCGCCGAATGCGAATGAAACCGAACCGGCCTCAAGGTCAATGACCGTGACTTCGACCGTCCGACCGAATACGGTAACAGCACCCGCTATCATCGCCGTGATAAGAATGGACGTCCGTTTCATGCCAGTCTCCTTGTTTTCGGGATTACCCCTGTCTTTGCACGCCGTCACCTTACACCAATGCAAGGGACTATACAACCCTTCGATGAATCCGCGCGGCCCTGCGTTGGTTCAAAATGAGAGAACAAACGCGGCCAGTGCCTTTATCTCCTCTAGGGTCAGTGATTGTGTCGAGCCATGCGTGTTGTTGGGATTATGCGTGGTGAATAACTCCTCAATCGTCAGCGCGCGTCCGTCGTAAAGATACGGAGCGTTCCGCCAACTCTCCACGAGCGTCGGCGTGTCAAAAGCGCGTCCCTTTTCGTTGCCTACGCCCAGACCCAAATCGTATTTCTTGAGATTCGTGAAGAGTTGCTCGCCCTGAGGCCCCTTGGCAGCGGGCGGATGGCACATGACGCAGCCGGCTTTTTGGAAAACGATTTCTCCGGCCTTGGCTTGATCAGAGAGCGCACCGTTTACACGGTACGGGCTCGGCACCGGTTGGAGCGCACTCACGTAAGCGTCCAGGCACAAGGCATCCGCTTCTGGACGCACCGAGAAATGAATGTGCGTCAGCCCTTTGCGGTTGCAGGCCTGCATGTCCGGGCGGATGCCGGTTATCATGGTGGGCGGCGTCAAATGGCAGTACACCAGACTCTTTGACTGTTTGGGGTTGCCGGCCCCGTCGTTCAGCAAGTCCCAGTTCAAGCCGTCGGCGCGTCCGTCCGGGTGGCAACTGGCGCAGCTCTGCCACTGCTGGAAACAGATGGTTCCGTCGTTGAACAGCATCTCACCGCGCCGTACCGGATCGGTTGGTTGGCCGGTGGCGATTCCCATCGGTATCCGGCGAACCGGATGGGTACCGGCCGCATCCAGCGCGACGGAGGCGACAGCATCCTCGAAGTAAAGCGGCACGTAGGCACGTCCGCCCGCCACCGCGACGCCGCGCGAGCCATGCCCGTCGAGCCGTATGCGGCGGCGGATGCCGGTCAGGAAGGAGAGATCGTTGGCGACGTCAGCGGATGACCGGGTGACATCGTTGACGCTTTCATTTCGCGCGGCCTGATTCAAACGGGCGTGAAGGGCGGCACGGTCGATGATGCTGATCTCCTGTGTTCCGGCATGCGCGATAATCAACAGCTTACCGTCCGGCGAGACCGTTGCGCCCCATGGATTGGCTGCGCCCAGATCCACCTCATCCAGCAGCACGGTGTTGATGTATACGCCGGTCCTCCCGTCGAGAATACTCACAGCCGCCGTATTCATCCAGCCCCGATCGAGTTGGGTGGTCGGCAACTGGTGGCGGGCGAGTACGTGCGTGATGTAAATGAAAGCACCGTCCGGCGTGGCAGCGGCTCCGCGCAGGCCCGTGCTGCCATTGGGCAGCGGCACGTTGCGGAGCGTCTCAAAAGTCAAGGTGTCGATCAACGTCACGACCGCTGAGACCGAGAGGCTGTCCGCACGGGCAAGCGGCAAGAAGTTCGCCACGAACAGTGTCCGACCCCGTGCGCCAAGCGCGACGGCATGCGGTTCCCGCACTGCGCGACACCTTCCCTTGACGGTCATCGAGGCAGTATCGACCGCCACGACATCTCCACCGAATCTGTTGGGGACGTACACCGTCGTACCGCTCTCATCGAGAACTGGCGCGAGCGGCGTGTGGCCGACGGCGACACGGCCGATCGGCTTGCCTTCAGAGGAGAGTGCGTGCAGCGCGCCGTCCACACCGCCGCCCGTGATGTAGACCGTGCCGTTCGCGGCGACGGCGACACCACTTGGCTTGCAGGGCAGAATCCACTCTGCGGCCAGTTTGTCAGTGGCAGTGTTGAACACCAGCAGGCTGTCCGATGTTGCTGCGGTCACATAGAGCTTGGTGCCATCGGGAGAGGGTGCCGCGTATTCTGGAGAAAGAGCCGGGACGGCCCAAGCAGTGAACGCGCAACAGGCCGCCAGCAAAGCCAGCAGCATGCGCGGCAAGTGCGCCACCATCCTTGTGCGTGGGGCCGCAAAACTATGACGAATGGAAAGGATAGGATTCATGTTCATGTGGACGCTCGGTGTCACTTGTCGATTCCTAAAACCTCGAACTCGGCGAGCGCGTTGTCCGTAAGCGGGAAAGACTGCTTCAGGTTGGTCAGTTTCACCCATGCGCAGGTTTGGGGCGGGAAGGTGAAGGTTTGCGGTTCGGCTGTACAGCGGAGCGTGATCTCCTGTTTCGCACCGTTCGAGAACTCCAGCGTGGCGGAGGTCCACGTCCGCGTCTGGTTTGGATTCAGTGCCAGCGTCAGGACCGCCTTCTCGGTTGTGATCTCGCGTCCGAACTCGATGTTGAGCCAGAGGTCGGTGCGGCGATTGGGACGCCAACTGCCGCCGTCGCGCTTGCCGTCGATCGCGCACACGGGCGAGCAGTGCGGCAGGTATTTGAAGTGTGAGTTGGCGGTGGCGCGCGGATAGCTGCGCAGCCAATAGGTGTAGGCGTCCGGATTGAGCGCGAGGTTGCGAACCGGATTGCCGGTGACGTTACGGCCGCCGCGCGCGTCGCGTCCTTCGGCCAGACCGAAAAGCGGGACGGTGTTCGGCAGGTTGTCGTAGTCCGCCACAAACTTCGCTTGCGTCGCCTTACCGCCGAAATCAAAGGCGGGGAAGTCGGACGGCGCAAATGTCTTGCCGGTGTCGAGGTGCTCGATCAACTTGGCGATGGCGTCGACCTCGATTTCCGCCGCGCGCAGGCGCTTCGCCTCGAAATAGAGATAGATCTGCCGCATTTTGTCGCGATAGACATACCATGGCGTCAACCCAGAGTCGCGCGCGTGGTTGAGTTTGTCCCAGAAGTTGAGTTCCATCCACGATCCGCAGTAGGGCACGTTCAAATCGATCCAGCAGGCGACCGTGCGCTTCTCCTCGTCACTGAGTTGGACACCGTAATGGGACGGTTCGAGGTAGTCCATGAGCGGCGAGGAGGTCGAGCCGTAGCTATAGGGTGGGAGCATCGCGCAGGCGCTGGAGACATGGAGCCAGTTGATGACGCCTTTGCCGCTATACTCGTCAGCGCAATAGCCCAGTGCGTCGGGGTTCGGCACGTTTTCCGGTTTTCCGCCAAAGTACGCAAGATAGACCTTGTCGGTGGCGGCGACCGTCCTGCCGCCTGAAACGCCGAGCGGCATCTTTGCGTTGTAGCCGAAGTCGGTCAGCGCGATGTAGGACTCCGAGAAGTAACGGCCCGGATTGCCTTGCGTCACTTTGCCGTAGGGCCGACGCGTGAGGCGCCATTTTGTACGTCCGTAGATCTCCTCGTTGCTGATGGGGCGGTAATCTCCCAACAGGTTGAGGGGAACATCCGCCTTGTCCGGATTTTTCTTGCCCGCGTGGCACTGGATGCAGTGTGCATCCCAGATCGGCTGGATCTCGCGCGTGTAGCTGAATCCCTTGGGCACATCCATGCCCTGCGGGGCGTTGGGGCCGAGGAAAGCCATGGCGCGTTTCTGCGACTCGGTTTGGAAGCGGGCCATCTCCTGGATCGGCTCATGCTCGTGCACGCGGGGCGGCCGCAGTTTCTGCGGTGCCTTCTTCATCGCGGCGGCGGTGTAGAGACGATCCGATGTCGTGCTGTTTTTGTCTTCGTGACAGCCGACGCAACCAAAGATTTCGCCCGGCAGGACCAAGGTCCAACTGCGCATGTTCTGCACCATGCGGCCGCGCTCGTCGAGCAACTGGAAGAAGACCGGCACGCGCGGCGGGCACTCGAAGGCACAACTGCCGTCGGCCTCGATATCGACCTCGCCAAGCACATGCTTCACATCGTAAGAACCGTTGTTGATGGCGCAGGGTGCAGTCTGGTGGCCGCCCCACGGATGCAGGCCGAGCGCGACGGTGCCTTTAGCACGGTACTCCAGCGCTACGACCCGCAGTTTCTTGACCGTTCCGGGTTTGACACCTTGGAGACCTGGGCCGAAGTAGACGTTCTGCACGTAGAACAGGCCGGTATTCTTACGTTCGTTGACTTGGGGGACACGGGAAAACGCCCCGGGACGTTTGGCGAGCGGGATTTGCTGGCCGGCTGAAATCGTCGGGTCATAAATCAGCAATTCGCGCGCGCCGTGGCGGTGCTGCCAGTAGATGCCGAAGGCCGGAGAGCCAGCTTTCCCTTTAGCATCAATGCCCTTTAGTCCACGGACCGGACCGCCTTCGGGCGAGTAGCAAACGACATAGTTATCCTCATCAAGCGCGTAGGGATACTGCCACTGGTCGCCGCCGGTGTCATGCACGACGGCACCGCCGGTGCCATAGCTTTCTAGATAGGGGTAGTCTTTTTCGGGAGCGAGCAGTTTGACGCCGACACCGGCCTGGGTGCCGACCGTGCGGTCGATCATGATGAGCTTGCCGCGCTGATCGATGTGGTGGGCGCCAGAGACAGCGATCATTTTCGTCGAGTTCGGAACGGCCCGCGCGTGGAGGACGGCGGCGGGGAACTGCGAGTTGTTCCCGTAATACTCGGTCTGGGCGGTGCCGTCGGTATTCATAACGAAAAGGGTGTGCAGATAGCCGGCCGTACGGTCGGAGTATTCCCAGCGCGTGTACGTGATCCGCCCGTCGTGGGTCATGTGCGGAAAGACGGTGTGGCCGTGATCCACACCCAGGCGGCGGATATAACGGCCCTGCGCGTCACAGGTGTAGAGATTGCAGACGCTCGACCACCAGCACGGTGCCGAAAAGTTGCAGCGCGTGGAGGTGAAGACGAGGTCGCCGTTTGGCAGCCATTCCGGCTCCATGTCGGCGACGCCGTCACCGAATGTGATCTGCTTGGGCTCCTTTTTGTCGAGGTCCATCACGTAGAGGTGGAAGTCATCGCCATGGTTCTCATCCGCTGTGCGCATTGAGAACGCGAGCGTCTTGCCGTCGTATGAGAGAGAGGGGTCGCGTACGATACCGTTCGGGCAGTCGAGGATGACTTCCGTGGTGACGGTCCCGTCCTCATTCACGCGCATTTTGCACAGTTGCGCACCCATGCGATAATCGCGTCCGGTTTCGCGGAAAACCGCATCAGTCAGGTGATCGGCCAACGCAAACATCGCTTGCGCATCGCCGAAAACAAAATGTTTGGCATAGATGAACGTCCGCGGCTGGTCCTTGAACGCGCGCGCCAGCCGTTCCTTGCGGCGCATACCGCACGCTTGGAAGTAGAGGCTTTGCCAAGCGGGATCGGCTCCCGGCTTTCCGGTGCCGGACAGTGCCGTGAACGCCTTTTCGATTTCTCCGACCGCCGCATTGAGACCGAGAGCTTTAAGGTCTTTCAGCACGGAGCCCATCAGCTTCTTTTCCTGCACGTTGGTTTCTTTGGATGTGAACACATTCTTCACGTCCAGCGAACC
>ERZ795051.3106-NODE-3106-length-17352-cov-4.231832_pt1 | contig 17352 bp, 10 predicted proteins | sample MGYA00375135_ERZ795051 | MGnify/ENA primary metagenome ERZ795051 (study PRJEB30180, sample SAMN05720222) | activated sludge metagenome | isolation source: Anaerobic digester | place: Japan | collected 2015-05-26 ... | reverse complement strand
TGCCTGATTATAAGGATACATATTGTGAACTTTTTGATTTTCTATTTCACCATTTAAAAAACTTGCATTATCTGAAATAGTCCTTGTTTTTTCATCGAAAACCGATGGTTCATTCATATCAAGCCAACATCCATTTGTATCTGTTTTTTCTATCCAATCTTTCATCAATTCTTTAAATATTTGTTGAGCTTTTTCAGTAAAAAAATCAGGGAAAACACAATTTCCTGGCCAAACAGTTCCAGTATAGTTTTCTTTATTATTTTTTTTAATCAGAGCGCCACTTTTAACATATTCATCGTATGGAGGATAACCTTTTTCTATTTTTATACCTGCATCAATAATAGGTATTAAAAAAATATTTTTCGACTTCATCGATAGGTTAAAATTTTTAAATCCTTCAAAATTACCATATTTATTATTTATAGTAAAATTTTTAAATGAATCCATATAATCAATATCAAGGCATATATTTGATATAGGAATATTTTCTTTTAGATGATTGTTTACAAGTTTTTCAATTTCATCAATCGATTTAATACCCCAATGAGAATAGGTATAACCAAAAGAATGAAATGGTGGTTTATATAAAGATGGAATTATTTCATATACTTTTTTAATAGCACTTTCGAAGTCATTACTTATAAAATTTAAAAGTTGAAATGCTTTAGCATAAATTTTTATCCTTATCTCATTTTTATCTGTTTTGCAAAAATCATATCTTATAAATCCTGGGAAATCTATTATAAATGTATTGGTAATTTGTGATTTTTCATCATATATATAAAAAATATTGGATGTTGAGTAAAGGTTGTCTACAAAATTTGCATGGTATGGATTATCTGTGTTAAAATTATCAAAAACAAAGCCTTTTCTATTAAAAGGTGCGAATTTTAATCCCAGCCCATATATTTTATAATAATCAGTTTTTTTGTCGTTTAATTGAATTACTATGAAAGTATTGTTATCATCATAAAAAAATTTTATATTATCTAGGTTAAATTTTTCAATATTTTTATCACTAAAATTTTTATCTTTATCATTTACATTTGAATTAGCACTAATAAGAAGATCTGTTATCTTTTCATCCTTTTTTTCAAATATATTTTTTATCCTTTCTATATCCAGTAAAAAGAATTCTTTAAGTTTATTAAATTCCTCATAATCCAGATTACAGGTAAAAAAGGTAAATGATTGAAAATTGAAAATAGTAGGAGAAAATTGATTAAACTTTTTAATAATAACATTCTTCCTTTTATTATTATATTTTAATTTTATAAAATAAGTAATTAAAGAAAATAAATCTGAAATTCCCATATTTTAACCCTCTTAAAAAAATCTTTTTTTGTTAAATAAATATTAATCTCATTATATATAAAGTAAATATTTAATGATAAAAATTTTATAAAAATTAAGTGAAATTTTTGCTACATAATAATTTTATTAATTCTTGACAAACTAATAGTAAAAATTATATTTCAAAAAATTTTATAAAGGAAGAGTAATGAAAATATCTAAACGAGGGCAAATGATGCCTTCTTCTCCTATTAGAAAACTTACTCCTTATGCTGATGCAGCAAAAGCCAAAGGGATTGAAGTTTTTCATCTTAATATAGGTCAACCAGATATAGAAACACCAAAAATTATGTGGGATGCAATTAAAAATTTTGATAAACCAGTTCTTGAATATGGTCCATCTCAAGGTTTTCTAAGTTTAAGAGAAGCTGTTTGCGATTATTTTAAAAACTATAAGATTGAATTAAAGCCAAACGAGATATGTATAACAATTGGTGGTTCTGAAGCTATAATGTTCGCTATAGATTCTATCTGTGATCCTGATGATGAGATAATTGTCTTTGAACCTTTTTATGCAAACTATGATGGGTATGCATTAAGTGCAAATGTGAAATTGGTGCCTATAACATTAAAAGCAGAAGATGGATTTCATATAAAAGATTTCAGTGAAATAGAAAAAAAGATATCTCCAAAAACAAAAGCTATTTTAATTGGTTCTCCAAATAATCCAACTGGAACAATATTGAAAGAAGAAGAGGTAAGAAAGATTCATGAAATAGCAAAGAAATTTGATTTATATATTATCTCTGATGAAGTATATAAAGAATTTAACTTTACCGATTATCCACATTTCTCGGTTTTACAACTTGATGATCCAGAAAGAGTAATAGTTATTGATTCAGTTTCAAAAAGATTTTCTGCATGTGGAGCAAGAATAGGAACATTAATAACAAAAAATCAGGATGTAATGAGTGTTGTAAATAAATTTGCTATGGCAAGACTCTGCCCTCCAACAATAGAGCAAATTGCAGCTGAAGCAGCATATCGACTTCCTTTTTCTTATTATCAAACCATAGTTGACGAATATCAGAAAAGAAGAGATATATGTTATAATCTTTTGACTCAGGTTGATGATGTTGTTTTGAGAAAACCTGAAGGTGCTTTCTATCTTGTAGTAAAATTGCCTATTAAAAACTCAGATTTATTTGCCAAATGGATGCTTTCAGATTTTGAAAAAAATAAGAAAACAACAATGGTGGCTCCAGCATCTGGTTTTTATAAAACTCCTACTGTTGGACATGATGAGGTAAGAATAGCCTATGTCTTAAAAGAAGAAAGATTGAAAGAAGCGTTGATGATTTTTATCGAAGGACTTTTAGAATATAGAAAAGTTGAGGATAAGTTGCTTAAATCATTGGTTTAATGAAAAATTAATCGGAGGAGCGATGAAGAGTATTGCACTTAAAAATATTAATTTTTTCGATGGAGAAGAGCTTGTAAAAGAGAAGAATATTGTTATAAAAAGAAAAACAATAAACATCACAGATGTTATTCATGAAGAAGAGAATATGAAGATTATCGATTGTTCTTCTTTCATCGCTCTTCCTTCACTTCCTTTAATAAAAGAGACTATCTTTGACCTTTTTTCATATAAATACACCAATTCATTTTCTGTTGACTTTGTTTTAGATGGTCCAGTTTTTGATAAACTACCATACAACTATCTTGATATCTGGGTAGATATAGCATCGGAAAAGATGATTCAGAATGGCTCATACTTTTTGTTTTTAAATCATCTATGTTATCATATGGTAAAAAGTTCACTTATAACCATAGCCATGAAATTAAAAAATATTGGAATAAAATCTTCATTGTCCTATCTTTTTAATGATGTTTATCCCGAACAAAAAATAGTTTCAGATAAAGAAAATTCTTCATATCACGATTATGTAAATAATTTAAAAGATCCTTATCTTTTTCATCATTATGGATATTATTTTAATAAAAAACATCAGATTGAAGATGGTAAGATTATATATATTAGATTTCCAGCCAATTCTTCTTTTTCAGTCAAAGATATAGATGCTTTGGATGATATGGAAAAAACTTTTGTTGTAAAATATGAAGATCCAAATGCATATTTTGAAAATTTTATAAGAAAACCGAATCTTTATTATATTATTGATGATGATTATTTTTCAAATAAAGAATTTAGCTCAAATATCTTTTCAATACTTGATTCAAGAATTGATTCACATTTTGTTCTTGCAAATGGTTTTAATAGTTTTAGTCTTTTTAACTCAATTTACAAAATTGTGAATTTTACAAAAGATATAAGAGTATTAAAACTATTAAAAAATCAACTTCTAATATTACCTCAATTTATATTTGATATTACTGAAAGAAAAATTGGTTTTATTAAAAATGATTATGAAGCAAATTTAATCCTTTTTGATACAAAAGGTTTTTCTATACAAAATATAGATGAATTGATAGATTTACTATTTATTAAGTATATTTCAACAGGTATTCCATCGATCAAAATTCTTGAGGGCGAAATAATTTAATATCTGTATTATTATTTTTCTTTTATTTAAAGCTTAATTTAAGAATAATTATTATTAGAAATGATTATTTTTGAAAAAATTGTTTTTAATAATTCATTATGCTTTTTATTTAAAAATTTTTATGGGGAAATAAAATGAATAAAAGAATAAGAAAAATTTTTTGTCTTTTATTTATCATGCTGCTTATTTTTCCTCAAATTTCATGTACCACTTTAGATAATAAGTTGAAAAATGAACAATATAATTTGAAGAATAATTATTTTTTAATAATTGGAAATGATAAAATAGATATTAATCATGCTGACAAAAATGTTTTATCTTTCCCACTTAATTCATCTTTTATAAATGGTTTTGAAAAAGAGTTTATATATGAATATCATATGGCTTCAATTAAGATCAAAGAAAAAATTAAAAAATCATATACTTTCCAGCAGATTACAAACATTGAAAATAATTTAGATTCTTTTACATTAAAAGGATATATCAGTGAAAATGCAAGTTCTGAAAACAAAATACAATATATTTTTAAAATAAATATTTCTAATGAAAACAGGTTAGATTTTGAATTAAGTCTGGATAATGAAAAAATAAATCAGATCAAATTAAAATTCCTATCTTCTGGTGAAGAAAAAATTTTTGGTGGTGGAGTTCAATATTCTTTTCTGGACTTGAAAGGTAAAAAAGTTCCAATATTGACCTCTGAACAGGGTGTTGGAAGAGGGGATCAGCCTATTACATTTGGTGCAAATTTAACTCAAAAAGCAGGTGGGGATAATTTTACTACATATTTTCCAATACCATATTTTTTAACATCATATTTAAGGGCTTTTTATTTTGAAAATACAGGTTATGGTTTATTTGATTTTTCAAATCCTAAATATATAGATGTCCAATTTACAACTTCAAAAAGTTCAAATAAATTAGCGGGTTCTTTTTTCATTGGTGGTTCTTACAAGGAACTAATTTCACTTTTTTCAGAAATAAATGGTAGAATGCTTGATTTGCCAGAATGGACATATGGAAACATTCTTGGTATTCAGGGTGGAGAAAAAAAGGTAATAGAGGTTGTAGATAGTTTAAAAAAACAGGGAAATCCTATAACTGCCATCTGGATTCAGGATTGGTGTGGTAAAAGGATAACTTCTTTTGGACAACAACTTAAATGGAGATGGTACCCTGATGAAGAGTTATATCCAGATTTTAAGAATTTTGTAGATATAATGGAATCTAAAGGAGTTAAAGTCCTTGGATATATAAATCCTTTTTTAGCAGATAAAGATCCCAAAAAAGCGGATGATAATTTTACAAATCCTTTACTTGAAGAGGCGATGAAAAAAGATTATCTTGTAAAAAACAAAGAGAATAAACCATATCTAATACAAACGGTTGGTTTTCCGGCATATTTGCTTGATCTTACCAATCCAGAAGCTGTAAAGTGGATAAAAGAAATAATAAAAGAAAATTTGATAGGAAATGGACTTTCGGGATGGATGGCAGATTTTGGTGAGTGGCTTCCAATGGATGCAGTTCTTTATTCCGGGGTGGATGCACAACTTTTTCATAATGAATATCCCGTTGTATGGGCTAAGATAAACAGAGAAGCTATAGCTGAAGCAGGTAAAGAAGGCGAGATAGTCTTTTTTGCAAGAGCGGGTTACTTAAAAAGTCCAAAATATTCAACTCTTTTCTGGCTTGGAGATCAGATGGTAAGTTTTGGTTTAAATGATGGGCTTCCTTCAGCAATATTAGGTACAATAACAGCATCTTTAAGTGGTATTCCTTTTATTCATAGTGATATAGGTGGATATACGACAATTACAAATCCCTTGATGACCTATCATAGATCAAAAGAGCTTTTATTAAGATGGATTGAATTTGAAGCATTTACGCCAATATTTAGAACTCATGAGGGGAATCAGCCACTGAATAACTGGCAGGCATATCAATATAGCGATCAAAATATAACTATAAAATCTGATGAAGAAACGGTAAAGTTTTATACACTTTTTGCTCAAATTCATTTTAAGCTAAAAGATTATTTTAAAAAATATATAAATATTGCCTCAGAAAATTCAATTCCTGTTATAAGGGCACTTTTTATAAATTTTCCTGATGATAAAGAATGTTATAAGATTAAATATCAATTTATGGTGGGAGATGATCTACTTGTTGCTCCTGTTATAAAAGAAAAAGCAAATAAAATTAAAGTTTATCTTCCTCAAGGGAAATGGATTCATGTTTGGAGTAAAAAAGTATTTGAAGGAAAATCTTATATAGAAGTCGACGCTCCATTAGGTAAGCCCGCAGTTTTTATAAGAGAAGGATCGGAAAATCAAAAATTGCTGGAAGATATTTTTAGTGAAAATAATTAAATTTTAAAAATTAATGTAAAACATTTCATAACTTTTTTATAATTATATTTTATTGTATTTTGCATTTTTGTTTTACATTTTAATTCTAATTTGATCTTTTGATTTGTATTTTAATTAGAAAACAGTTGAAAATTTCAAGAAAAAGCTAAAAAAAATAGAGCAAAAGATTTTGACTTAAAAATGGGAGACAAATGAATATAAAAAATGATTTAACAGAAGGTAATATTGGTTCAAAGATAATAAGTTTTACACTTCCACTTCTATTCGGAAATTTTTTTCAACAGGCTTATAATGTTGTAGATTCGATTGTAGTTGGCCGTTTTATCGGAAAAGAAGCTTTGGCTGCAGTAGGTGCAAATTTTCCTATAATATTTTTGATGGTAGCACTTATTATGGGTATTGCTCTTGGAATTTCTATCATTATATCTCAATACTTTGGAGCAAAACAGAAGGAAAAGATTAGAATAGCTGTTGATACTGCTTACATTGTCTTGATTATTTCTGCTTTGAGTATAACAGTCATTGGTTTAATTTTTGGTAAATACATTTTAATTTTAATAAAAACACCAGCTGAAATATTTCCTTCAGCTTTGATTTATCTTAAAATAATATTTATTGGTATGATATTTACATTTGGCTATAATGGAATATCTGCTCTTTTAAGAGGTATTGGAGATAGTAGAACTCCAACCCTTCTTTTAGTTGTTGCTACAATTATTAATATTATTTTAGATCTTCTTTTTGTTATATATTTTAAAATGGGTATTAAAGGTGTAGCGATAGCAACCGTAATTTCTCAGGCTTTTTCTTTTATTATGGGTATCATTATCGCTATAAATAAGAATCTTCCAATAGCTCCAAGAATTAAAAATATTTCTTTCAGCTTTGATATACTTGTGAAAAGTGTTCAACTTGGTATTCCTACTGGAGTGCAACAGATTCTTGTTTCTCTGGGTTTTATGGCTTTGACAAGGATTGTCAATGAATTTGGAACTAATGCAATAGCGGCTTTTACAGCAGCTGGAAGAATTGATACTTTTGCAAGTATGCCAATAATGAGTTTTGGTATGGCTATAACTACTTTTGTTGCTCAGAATATGGGAGCAAATAGAATAGATAGGGTAAAAGAAGGGGTTAAAAAGACCTTTATTTACTCAGCATCAATTTCAGTTTTTTTAGGTTTTTTAATTATAATATTTAGCAAATATCTTCTTTTAATATTTACTAAAGATTTAGAAGTTCAGAAAATTGGTCAAGACTATATTAAAATTGTTGCAAGCTTTTATCTTTTCTTTTCAATAATGTTTACATTTAATGGAGCACTAAGAGGAGCAGGTGATACACTTGTTCCCATGTTTAATACATTAATTTCTTTATGGATTATGAGAGTTCCTCTTTCTTATCTTCTTTCTAGAAAATTTGGTACTGTTGGTATCTGGTGGGGAATACCTATTGCATGGTTTTTTGGAGCTATTTTAGCGTATTTCTATTATCGAAAAGGGAATTGGGAAAAAAAGAAAATTGTTGAAAATACTTGACAAAAGAAAATTTTAATATATTTAAAAAAAGCAGCTGGGGGTGTAGCGAAGCTGGTTATCGCGCAGGTCTGTCACACCTGAGATCGCGGGTTCGAGCCCCGTCACTCCCGTTTTCTTTTTTTTCATCATATTTTCTTAAAAGGGCCCATAGCTCAATCGGTTAGAGCAATTGACTCATAATCAATGGGTTTCAGGTTCAAGTCCTGATGGGCCCAATAAAGAATCTAAAATTTTTCCTTTTTATTTCAAAATTTTTCTATCACTTTTTAAATCTTTTTATATTTTTATAAATTAATATTATTCTTGATTTTTTAGATTTAATAAAATATTGATTTTATTATTTTATCTCGTAAAATATAATCAAAATATAGGAAATCTGTTTATTATCATTATTTATATGAATTATTATGAATAATAATATTAATAAAACTTATGCCAATAAAAGATTTTATCATAAGATTTTTATAGTTTCTTTATTCTTGATTCTTTTAATTTTATTTTTAATTCTAAATAATCAAAATCTTTATAGTTTACAAAATAAATTCATTGAGAAAATAGTGGTTGCTATCGATCATAATTATCCACCATTTATATTTAGGGGTGATGATGGCATATTGAAAGGATATCTTGTAGATTTATGGAGGGAATGGGAAAGGGTAACTAAAGTTAAAGTTGTTTTATATGCTGTAGAATGGTCAGAAGCACTTAATGCTATAAAAGAAGGAAATGTAGATATAATAGATACAATATTTTTTACTGAAGAAAGAGCAAAAATCTTTACTTTTTCAAAACCTTATTTTGACATTAAAGTTCCCATAATTTATTCAAAGAATATTTCGGGTCTTGCAGATTATGATTCTTTGAAAGGTTTTATAATTGGAGCAAAAAAAGGAGATGCTGCTGTTGAATATTTACAAAAAAATGGAATTACAAATATTTTATTTTTCAATGATTACAAAGATATAATTGCTGCGGCAAAAGAAGAAAAGATTAAAGTTTTTACTGTTGATGAACCATGTGCAATTTATTATTTAAATAAATATGGTATTTTAGAAAACTATAAGATTGGTTTTTATCTTTATACAGGTCAATTTCATAGAGCTGTTAGAAAAGGGAATGAACCTCTTTTAGAATTTGTCGAAAATGGTTTTAATTCAATTCCAAAAAATGTATATAGAAATCTTAAAGATAAATGGTTTGGAGTAGAGTTAAAAAAGCAATTATCGTTGAGAACCATTATTATAATACTTTCAATACTAATAGTGATTATAATATTTTTTTTACTAAACTCATTAACCCTTACAAATTTAGTAAAAAAAAGAACATTAGAACTTCAAAATGCTAACGAACAGATTAAAAAAGAAAAAGAATTTTTAGAAAATCTTTTTAAGATTTTTCCTGATATAGTCATAACTTTTGATAAATCATTTAATGAATTAAATTCATTTTTCCCTTTAAATTTTGAAAAGCAAAAAAATATGATAAAAGAGAAATTTACTAAAATAATTAAAGATGAATATGAAAATAATAATATAAAAAATGATGGGAATTTTTTTTCGGGTCAATATGATATAAATAATGACAATAAAATATATACTTTTGATGTTAGAATAGTTTTTTCAAATGAAGAATTTTTTCTTTTTCTTGCTAGAGATATAACTGAAAAAAAGAATATAGAAAAAAATATTTTACAAAAACAAAAGTTGGAAGTCATTGGAACTTTAACATCAGGTCTTGCTCATGATATGAATAATGTATTTCATTCAATATTAAGTATTTCTTCTTTAATAAAGATGATGATTGACGAAAACAATGTGTCTTTGGAATCACTTAAAGAGTATTCAGATATTCTTGAAAAATCATCAATAAGAGGAACTTCAATTATCTCTTCTTTATTAAATTTTACCAAAGATTATGGAAGTCAGAAAACTGCTTTTAATGTTGTAAAATCAATAATAAATTCTATAGATATATTCAACTTAAAATATAAGAAAAAGGTATCTGTAAATTTTAAGACAGAAATCAATGATGCTACAATTTATGGTTCAGAAAATCAGATAATGCAGGTTATCCTCAATATGATGATTAATTCTTATGAATCTATAGAAAAAAAAGGTGATTTTGAAAATTCTTTTATAAATATATATTTATTCAAAAAAGATGACTTTTATGAAATACAAATAGAAGATAATGGGTTGGGCATAGAGCAAGAGTATAAAAATAAAATTTTCGATCCTTTTTTTACAACAAAAGGTCAGGGAATGGGAACAGGAGTTGGACTTACAATAGCACAGAAGATTATTTTAGAACATAATGGAAAAATAGAGTTTAAATCAAATAAAGGACAAAATACAATTTTCAGTGTATTTTTACCATTATACAGTCAAATTAAAATTGATAATGAAAATGATAAAGATAAAGAGTTAATCAATAAATCTGAAATTGGCAGTGAATTCAAAAAATATAACATTTTAATAGTTGATGATGATCCAAATGTTTTAAGGGTTACACAAAAAAACTTGGAAAAAAAGGGTTTTAATATTTTTGCAACAAGTGATCCAAAAGAAGCTTTTAAAATTTATATACAAAATAAAGAAAAGATTTCATTATGTATTTTAGATCTGGTAATGCCCGATATGAGTGGACTGGACTTACTAAACTTATTTATTTCAAATGGATACAAAGGAAAGGTTATTATTTGTACAGGATATAAAGATGATCAAAGATTGTATCAGGATAAAGAAATAAAAATAGATTATATTATTGAAAAACCATATCAAATTGAATATATGTATAAAGCTATTATAGATCTTTTAAATTAAATTGTTTTAATTAATGTTAAATTAAGGGTAAATAATGAAAGTTAAGAAAAGCGATTTTGAACCTATTATTAATGTCACAAGAAATGATATTGTCGAAAATATTCATTTTGGATCTTATTGTATAACTGGAAAAGATGGTCAGTTACTTTATTCATATGGAAATGAAAAAAGAATAATTTATTCACGATCTACTGCTAAACCATTTCAAGCCCTTTCTGTTGTTTTAAGTGGTGCTTATGAAAAATACAAACTAACATCAAAAGAACTTGCAGTCATATCTTCTTCCCATTTTGCAGAGAAAGATCATATAGATCAGGTAAAATCAATTCTATCAAAGATTGGTTTTAATGAAGAAGATCTTTTAACACCTTTTGTATATTCGAGAAATGAAAAGATAAAAGAAAAACAACTTTTGGAAGGAGAAAAAGCAAGAAAAATTTTTAGCGATTGCAGTGGAAAACATGCAGGAATGCTTGCTGTTTGTAAATTAAAAGGATATCCAATCGAAAATTATATAAATATAGAACATCCCCTTCAAAAAGAGATTATAAGACTTATTTCTATTATTTATGCTACAGAAGATTTAAAAGTAGGAGTTGATGGTTGCTCAGCCCCAGTTTTTGCAGCTAGTATGGAATCTTTAGCAAACTCTTATCTTAGTCTAATTACCTGCAAATTGAATGAAAGACAAAGATTATTGGCAAAAAAATATGACTATAATTATAATGATATAGAATTTGCTTTGAAAATAATACGAAATGCCATATTAGAAAACCCCGAAATGATAGCGGGAAATGATGGACTTTGTACTTTGTTGATTTCTATTTATGGAGGTTCATGCATTGCTAAAGTCGGGGCATCAGGAGTTTATTGTTTAGGTTTAAATGATTTTGTCACCAAGCATTCGATTGGTATAGCGGTGAAGATATCCGATGGAAGTATACCAGCAGCAGAGTTTGCCTTAATGTCTATACTATATAGATTAAATGTTCTTCCTTCAACTAGGTCAAATTACATAAATTCTATTCTTTTCAAAAAAAACTTAAATGAGCATAAAAACGAAGTTGGTAAATATATATTTTTAGATGATGAACTACCTTCTTTGGCTAATCTTATATAATAATAAAAAAAATTATTATTAAAAGTTTTAATCTATTTACTTAATCTAATTTAATTGACAGGTTATTATTTTTATTTATTTTTGATTCAGTAAGATCATTATCTGTAAGATCTGCGATAGTTTATTTAAGTAAAATAATTTCTTAGTTAGTTAGTTTTATAAATTTTTTTTAAAATTTTTATAGAATAAATTTAGGATTTTTCTTTTTAAAACTTTTTAATTTAATACTAAAAAAATTAAAGTTAGTAAGGTTTATAAAAAAATAATGAATATATTTGAAATTATCATTTCTGTTTTACTTCCTATTTTTTTTGGATATTTTTTGAAATTAATAAAAGTTTTTACAAATGAAGATGCAATAATTTTAAGGAAATTTATTGTAAAAGCCTCAGTTCCTTTTATTATTTTCAAAAACTTATATACTGCTGATGTTTCTGTTTTTTCTCAAATATTACCTAATCTTTTAGGTTTTATTATTGTATCTATTATTTATACAATCTTTTCTAGATATACTTCAGAACTTGTTTCAAAAAACATTAAAGAATCCCGAGCATATTCTATAGCCACACAATTTGGTAATTATGGATATCTTGGATGGGGAATAATGTTTTATTTCTTCAAAGAAGGTGGATTTACAAGAGCAGTTTTTTTCTCGATGTTTTTCTGGCCAGTATTTTTAGTTCTAGGATTTTTAATGATATTTTTAGAGACAAAAAGTGATTTATCTAAAAAAGATTTTTATAACGCTCTTTTAAAAAATGCAACAATTCCCATTATTTCTGCTATTTTAGGACTATTATTTAATATTATTAAAATTAAATTTCATCCTGTATTAAAAGATTTTATATTTACATTCAGTTCTTTTACAATTCCAATGATTTTATTTACAATTGGGTTAGATTTTAATCTTAAAATAGATAAAAAAAGATTTAAAATTGCTTTTCTTTCAAGTTTTGTAAGACTTATATTCGGTATGATTTTTGGTTTGGTAACTGTTTTTATTATAAGTAGAATATTTAAAATTGATGAACTTACATTTAAAGTAATGCTTTTAGAGACAGTTATGCCTACAGCAACAATGACCACATTTTTTTCTGACTTTATTGAAATGGACAAAGAACTTCTTGCCTCAACTTTAACTTTGTCTACCCTTTTATCTTTGATAACTCTTCCTTTATGGTATTATTTAATTCAAACAAGTTATGTTACAAATCATATTATGCCTTATTTTATAAGATAAATTACTTACTATTTTTTTTATTTTAATACTTTTAAATTTTATAAAACTTTTTAAGTTTTTAAGAAACCTTTTTTAAGTAAAATTTAAGAATATATTAAAAATTTATTACTAAAATAGGTTTAAAGAGGATTAATGGAACTGGATTATAATATTGAAAATATTTATTATACAAGAAAAGGGAGCGGGAAAAAAGTCTTACTTTTACATGGATGGCAAGCAAGTTATAAAATTTTCGATATTGTATTTGAAAATTTATCAAAAAATTTCGATGTTATTGCAATAGATTTTCCTGGTTTTGGTAATTCTCCACCCCCCCCTTTGAATTGGGGAATCTATGAATATGCGAACTTAGTATATAAATTTATAAAATATAAAGAATTTTATCCATGTTCGATAATAGGGCACTCTTTTGGTGGAAGAGTTTCTATAATACTTGGGGCTAAATATTCTGGAGTTATAGATAAAATAATTTTAGTAGATTCAGCTGGTATTAAGCCTAAAAGAAGCTTTAAATACTATTATAAAGTCTATTCTTATAAGTTACTTAAAAATCTAGTAAAAATTTATTGCGAAATATTTAATAAAGATTTTGAAAATTCGATAAACCTTTTGAAAAAAAAGTTAAAAATTAGAGGAAGTAGCGACTACGAAAATGCAAAGCAATTAAAAAATATATTTTTGAAAGTTATTAATCAGGATTTATCTAAAGAAGCTAAGAAAATAGAAAAACCAACATTAATTATCTGGGGCGAAAAAGATAAAGAAACACCAATTTATATGGCAAAGAAGCTGAATAGGTTGATTAAAGATAGTGGAATAGTTTTGCTTGAAAATGCATCTCACTATAGTTTTCTTGAGCAATTTAATAAATTTATAGCATCTGTAAATTACTTTCTTAGTATTTAATGAAATATTTTGTAAATAAAAATATTGCCATAAATTTTAAAAATAATTTTTAAAAATAATTAAGTTTTAAAAATAATTAAGGACTGGAAAAAGATGATTCTTTTATTTCAATTAAGTCTAATTTTTATTATTTTAATAGCAATAGTATTTGATTTAATTCAAAAAGATTATCTTCTTCATATGGCTCAACTTTCAAATTATAGATATTACGAATACATTAACTGGTTTTCAAGAAAGGAAAATATAAATAGATTTTTAAGAAAACTAGTTTTTATCTTTGTTTATATATTTTTAATAGTTATTTTAATATTAACAACAAAATCTAATTTATTTTCTAATTTTAATTTTAAAGATAGATTAATTAATCTATATTTTTTCTCAAAAAGTTATAAAATAAGCACTTTATATCTTTTAGTTAACATAATAGTAATAATTCTTAATTTTTTATTATTTTTAATATCCATTGAAAAAAGAAAAAAACAGAAAAAACCTTTAGTCTATACAAAAAGAGCTATAAGATTAAAAATACTTTATTCAATAATTTATTTTACTTTTCTAATTATTTTTTTAATTATATTTAATAATAAGTTTACGATTTATTTTAGTCCTTTTTTTAATTTTGATTCATCAAATTTATCTATTTCAAATATTAATATATCAATAAAATACTTAATTTTTCTTTTAACTTTTTCTTTAATTATTTTTATGATATTTAAATTTACTCCATTTATTATGTTTATCAGTCAATTTTTGATTTTACCTTTGGAAGAAATTATAAATAAAAGATATTATATAATGGCAAAAAAAAAGATAGATAGATTAAAAAATGGAAATCTACTTATTATTGGAATTACAGGAAGTTATGGAAAAACTTCGACTAAGTTCTATATAAAACAGGTTCTTGAGAAAAAGTTTCAGCTTTTAGCTTCCAAATCAAGTTACAATACTCCTATGGGGCTTTCGAAAACAATTAATGATGAATTAAATGAAAATCATCAGATATTTATTTCAGAAATGGGAGCTAGATATAAAAATGATATTTCAAATCTTGTAAATCTTTCAAAACCCGATATTGGTATTTTGACAGCAATAGGACCTGTTCATATTGAAACATTTAAATCAATAGAAAATATTATTGAAGAAAAATGGAAGATAATAGAAAATTCAAAAATTGGTTTTTTGAATATAGATAATGATTATATCTATGGTAAGTTAATGAGCGAGAAGAAGAAAAGTTCAAATGTTACTTATGAAGATAATAAAGATAATAAAGATATTGAAGAACTTAAAAATAAAATTGAAAGATTAGATTTAAGTAAAAATAAAAGCAAAGCAGTAGATTTAAGTAAAAAGAAAATCAAATTAAGCAAAATTAAATTAATAGAAAAAATAGATATAGAAAAAATAAATTTTAAAGATTTACTTAAAAATGATTTTATCTCGATTTTTACAATAGGCTACAAAAAAGAAAGGAATCCTTATTTTTTAATAGAAAATATTAACTTAGATGAAGATAGAATGACTTTCGATATTTTTATAAATGGAAATAATAAAAAATATAGTTTTGAAACCAGGCTTTTAGGAAAGCATTCTATTGAAAATCTTACTATTGCCATAGGTGTTGGATTTTTATTTGGCTTAAGTTATAAAGATATTTGCAGTGCAATAAAAGAAATTGAGCCTGTCGAACATAGACTTCAAATAATAAAACCAAACCCGATGCTTACAATTTTAGATGATGCTTTTAATTCTAATCCAGATTCAGCAAAGGCGGCTATTGATGTATTAAAACAGTTTACTGATAGAAAAAAGATAATAGTTACCCCTGGTTTTATTGAACTTGGTAAGATACAGTATCAAAAAAATAAGGAATTTGGCAGATTAATTTCTGAAAATGTTGATTTTGCTATTTTTGTTGGTAAGACAAATAAAGATGCTTTAATTGAAGGATTTAAAAGTTTTAATAATAATGATAAATTTTATTATGCTGAAAGTTTAGATATTGCTTCTTCATATTTACCTTCTCTTATAAATGGTAAAACAGTAGTGCTTTTTGAAAATGATCTTCCCGACAATTATGAAGGGTAAAAGATAAATTATAAAAGGTAAGAGATAATTTAAGAATAAAAAATGATGAAATAATAAAAAATAATTTTTATATTAAATATTAATAAATTTCTAAGATAATACCATGAAAGAAAGGAAAAGTATGGGAAAAAAAAGATGTCTTATAGTTTTTGGTGGTAAAAGTGTTGAACATGAAGTATCTGTTATTACGGGTCTTCAAATAATAGAAAATATTGATAAAGAGCAATTTGAACCAATCCCTTTATATATAACTAAGGAAGGGCAATGGCTGACGGGGGATTGCTTAAAAGATATTGAAACTTTTAGAAAAAAAGATTTTAAAAAGGCTAAAAATGTTTATTTGTCCTTTAATAAAAAAGATAAAAGTCAGCTACTTATAGAAAAAAATAAACCATTGAAAGTAGATTTTATATTTCCTGCTTTACATGGAACTTATGGAGAAGATGGAACAATTCAGGGTGTTTTTGAACTTTTAGATATACCTTATGCAATGGCAAATATTGGCGCATCTACAAATGGTATGGATAAGATAATGATGAAAAAAATATTTGCATATCATAATCTTCCACTTGTTCCATATCTGTGGTATTATAGAGAGGTTTTAGAAAAAAATATTGAAGAAAAAATTGATGAAATTGAAAAAAAATTAGGATATCCCCTTATTATAAAACCTTCAAACCTTGGTTCAAGTATCGGAATATCAAAGGCAAAAGACAGGAAGCAATTAAAACAATCCTTAGAAGTAGCAATGCAATACGATTCTAAAATAATTGTGGAAAAAGCTATTGTAAAAATAAGGGAAATCAACTGTTCTGTAATTGGTTATCATGATGAATTAGAAGTTTCAGTTTGCGAAGAGCCAATCGCTTTTGATAATATTCTATCATTTGAAGATAAATATATTAGATCTAATTCAAAAGGCAAAGGGTTTTCAAGGAAAATTCCAGCAGATATTAAAGAAGATATAAAACAAAAGATAGAACAATATGCTATTGAAAGCTTTAAAGCAATTGATTGTAGTGGTGTAGCAAGGATTGATTTTATTTTGGAAGATAATGAAAAAATCTATGTAAATGAAATAAATACAATTCCAGGTTCAATATCCTTTTATTTATGGCAGCCAAAAGGTTTATCCTTTAAAGATTTAATCAGCAAAATATTGAAAATTGCTGAAAGAGCATATAATGAGAAAAAAAAGAATATGTATAACTTTGATGCTGACCTTTTTAATAAGATTAATAAGAATGCTATGAAAAACTCACATAAATAAAAGGATTCATAAATTAAAAATAAGGGGATTTATAAATTTAAATGAAAGAAAAGAAAATAGTTATTATTTTTTTATTAACTATATTAATTCTATTAATTCCCTTATTTTTGTCCAGTTCAATATATAATTATACTTT
>ERZ795051.3096-NODE-3096-length-17418-cov-24.637908_pt1 | contig 17418 bp, 14 predicted proteins | sample MGYA00375135_ERZ795051 | MGnify/ENA primary metagenome ERZ795051 (study PRJEB30180, sample SAMN05720222) | activated sludge metagenome | isolation source: Anaerobic digester | place: Japan | collected 2015-05-26 ... | reverse complement strand
GAGCTGGGACAGCATCTCTAATGCCAGCGGATCCTCACTGTCATATTCAAGGACGGTTCTGAAAAAACCCGCTGCTTCATCAGTTTTTCCCTGTTTCATCGCCAGAATACCAAGGTTAGAAATAACCTTGATGTTTTCCGGTTCTAGCTGCAGCGCCCGCTCCAATTCTTTTCTGGCTTCGGAAAGGTTTCCCTGTTCAATAAGACAGAGGGCAAGTTCGTTGCGGGTATCACAGCCATCGCCCCCCAGCTCCAGGGCTTTACGAAAGGCCATTGCCGCATCATCCCAGCGTTCGAGGCGCCGTAGACCCCATCCCAGGAGAAACCAGCCGTTCCAGACCTCGGGGTGTCGTTTTAAAAATTGATGGATTTTCTCGATTCCCCTGGTTTCTTCTCCGAGTCTTATAAAATCATAGGCTTCTTTGAACACCTGGTCGTCCAAGCTGCGTTCAGATATTTCTTTAATTATACTCTGGGCCCTTTCTTTTTTCCTTGGACTATCCGCTACAGGAATATATTGGGAAAAACAATCCCGGGCTTTTTCATAATTCCGCTGTTTCAGGTAAAAAAAGCCCGCATTAAAAAGGACGTTGGGTAAGGGCGGCGTCTGGGCTAAAAGCTGCACATACATTTCATGGGCCCGATCCCATTCTTCCGCAGCTTCTTCCTCACGCCCCGATTCTTCAAGGCTGTTAGCCCGCTCTTCATGGACCAGGGCCTGGTTCAGCCGGACCTCCGCTGAGTCAGGGTACAAGGCCGATAGAGCATTAAGGATTTCCATGGCCAGTCCGTAATCATGGTTTCGGGCCTTTAAAATGGCTGCCTCGGAAAATTCCTTAAGGATATCCGGTTTAACTGCCAATACAAACCGTCGGTAATAATCTGCATCTTCGTGATGCGGATCCCGTTCTATGACTTTAATCATGCCGGAGAGGATCATTTCCCAGGAAAGCTGTTCCAGATCCAGTTCTTCCTGGTCAGGGGGAATTTCTACAGGAATTGGTATGGATGGATCGACGGTAAAATCCCCCGCCGATACTTCATCTATCCGGCCGCGGATGGATTCGGGGACCGACAGGAAGACAATCCTGTCCTGATTATTTGTTTGTGTCATTTTTCTCCAGTTCTTTTGAAGGTTGGGTTTCTTGGGTTTGAGGTACCGTTTCTTCTGCCGCCTCTGGTTTTGGTTCAGTGCGGACCTGGCTCAAATAGTCATTAATCCGCATTTTATAGTGCATGGGAACCTGATTCTCGTTATAATGGATGGCCACTGCCACCAGTTCCTTTCTGCCTTCCACATCCTCAGTACGGACTACTTTACCGTTGATCATGAGGGACTGGCGGGGATCCTCAAAGTCAAGGCGGAGTGTTACATCTTTATCCGTAATGAATTTAGCGACACCTACCATAATTACCTTTGCCCCGGAAAAAGAAATGTCCCGGAGGATACACCGACGGGGGACGCCTTGCAAATAAATAACGGTTTCTTTCGCTGTGATCTGCAATTTTCTCAGTGAATCGGGGGTAATCAGGATTCGTTCATCCCGCCGTTTCGATGAATTGATATTGGCATCCAGGAGGCGGCCCATAATTTCGATAAGATCATCCGGCGGGCGCTGGGTAAATTGCAGGGTAAGCATAGAAATATCCTGAGAGCCCTGGTAGGGAGCAGAGCCTGAAACTCTGCAGGAAACAAAGAAAAACATGGGATCGGTTTTATCAGAAATTCTAAAGCTGTAACGCAGATTTACTAAGTTATTAGCCTGCTGCAATTTGCCATTGAGGCCTGATTTTGTGTTGATAATTACTTTCGCTTCTTCGAAGGATGTGGAATAGATAACACAGGGCCAGGCTTCTCCTAGACATTTAAGATATACCTGCTGGGTTACCAGTCCCGTGGCATGAATAATTTCCTTGGTAAAGGTAACTGAAATGGAGCGGTACCGTTCGTAATATTTTGTGATCTGCTGGCTTGTTAGGATACCCATGAATAGGGATACTATAATTAAGAGTGTCTAATTCGTCAATGCAAACTACCATAGACCATAGCTGTACATCCGTTCTGCGGTTTCCCGCATATCATAATGAATACGCCGGAAGCTCCACTGTTTCAGATCCGTATCATACAGGGCATACCGGGCTATGGCTGCATCCAGGGTATCCGACCCATGGGCGTCCTGGGCATCCCGGGGAAAACCGACGCTTCCGGGGTTAAGCAAGTATCGGTTGCTGCCGGCAGAGGTATCTATCAGTTTATTCCCCTCTCCATAAAAAATTTGTATGGTACTTTTGCCCAGGCTTTTTTTTAAGATAAACGCAGAAGGCAGGTGGCTGTGGCCAAAGAAACAATGGGTAAAAGAAACATCCCTGAAGGCGTCCAGCGCATCAGATTCGGACATGATGTATTCCCAGACCGGATTCCGGGGACTGCCATGGGACAGCAGAACCCCGTTATACCTTTGATAGGTGGGAAGGGTGGCAAGATAGGCCTTGCTTTCGGCAGAGATATGGTTCCAGGTCCACTCCATCGCCTTCCGTGCATGGTGAGAAAAGTCTGATACATCCATTTTCCCGCAGGCCGCCAAATCATGATTCCCGGCGAGGATGATGCGGCAGGTTTTTCTGGCTAGTTCTACACAATCCTCCGGGTCGGGACCGTACCCTACCAGGTCGCCAAGGCACCACCATTCATCAACTTCGGTGGATGCCGTATTCAGTACCGCAGTAAAGGCAGCAAGATTTGCATGAATATCGGATATAACAGCCACTCGCATTTGTATATATATTTAATCTATAATTAAGTAATGTTAAAGGGGATAATCCCAGGAACTATATGAAAGGAAATTCACCGGGTATCTTTGGGGCACTTTCGGAACATTTTACCGATGTCTGGCAACTGCTCTCCGAAACAACCCAGTTTTTAAGCAAAACCAGGGATTATGCCCAGTATGAGAATCAGCTCAGGGAGTGGAGGGCCCAGCTCCAGTCAAAACGGAATGACAGTGAGACGGCTCTGCGTATCCGATCAGAGCTGGTTAATTTACGGAAACATCTGAGATTGATGGGCTATGACCTGAGCCTTGCAAAGCAGAGCCTTCGTTTCGAAGGTTTCCGAAATGATGCCTGTATCCGTGAGGGGTTTCGCAGGCTTGTGCTCGTTTTTACCGACCGGGATATATATTGGTTAAGCGGTGAGGATAATCATATCAGCCTCGCTGAATACCTGGAGCGGCGTCTTGAGTCGGCCCTTGCTTCCGGTTCTATAGAACGGATACGGGATCGGCATTACCTGTGGTATAAACGGCAGGGTACTACGCTCATCCTCTCAGGCTCGGACACAGAAAGCAAGGATGATTTTGAACGGCTTGAGGCTATAGGGAATGCCAACCCCCTTTTGATATTAAGCAAGTTAAAATCGCTTAAATAGGGATGTATATTGATGAAAAGCTCCTGGAAATTAACATCTTTAGGTATGGTTTTACTTATTCTCAGCTCCTGTACCAATCTTGCTGTGCCAACATCGGACCAAAAAACTGCAGCAGGTTTACAGAGTGAAACTGAATCTCCGATCGGTGGTGGTACTGCAGGGGACGTCCTCCCTCTGAGTTCCGATAACCTTGCAACTGAACCTGTTTCTGTGCCTCATCCTTCTGACCCCTTTGTTTCTGACCTCGTCCTTTTTTATATACCTGTTTCATCAGACCTTGCTTCGGTGCCGGCAGATGTAGGACAGGGAGATGCAGCAATTCCAGAACCAGTTGTCCGACAATTCAAAGCAGAATATGAACGGGCCCTTGTATCCTTCGTTCCTTTGGCAGGGGTGCTCGGGGCGGATCGGCTCCACCGCTGGACTAATAAAAAGGGGGATGGCTCCACCGTTACTGCCCTGGTTCAAAACTGGAAAAGCACGATCCCCCTTCCTAACGGTTATGGCCTGCCCCAGCTTATTCTAGCCATGGATGGATCCGATGGCGGCCCAGTGTATTGCATTATTCCACCCATCCTGGATCTATACAGCCAGAACAGAGGCATTGGAAGAGCTGCAGGCCTTGCCGGGTATGGCAAACCAATGACAGGATCCTTTCTCATGAGAGATGGAGAGTCCTATGTGTATGCACAGCGATTTTCGGAGGCTCTTTTGTATGGTTCCCTGGATGCGCAGGGAAAATCCTCAGGTAAGTCTTTCCTGGAGCCTGCGCCATCCCTTTCAGCCATTCCGCCCAGTGCCGTGGGGCTATTGCCGGATGGCACAAAAAGCGAAGCCTTTGTAAGGACCTGGTCCCAGGCTCTGGATCGGGGTTTACCCTCCGGCTCTACCGGCAATCCGGATGGATCTGTGGCAACCTTGCTCCTTACTGAGCTTGATAACCAGACCATATTGTTTCAGAGCTTTGATCAGGGCCGATGGGTTATTATACAAACCAGCAGGGACAATGGAGAGCCAATACTGATTACGTCCCCCTTCATAGAACTATTTGTAACGGGACAAAAAGATATTGCTTCGGCCCTGGCAAAAGCCTTTTCCTTGTATGGTGTCCCGGTCTCTGATTCTTATGCCCTGCCCTTAGCCTATGTGTTGCAGAATCCTGAGATTAAAACAGCTATAGCAGGTCGTATTACGAATGAACATCCCTATATTCCCCTGCTGGTACAACGGTTTCAGCGGGGACTCTGGGTAGCTGTTGCTAAAGGGGCGGTTCCAAAGGCAGATTGATAGAGCCTTACAAGCAGTCCTTCGAGCTTTTTACCGTATTCCCGGTCACTGGCCCAGCGGCCCGCCAGGTCATAAATTGTTGGGGCGCTGCCCCGTTTAACGTACTTAAAACGGGGGTCCACAAGGCCCAGACGGAGTGTTTCTGTGGATGCATAGGCCTTAAGATGCTGAATATGGGCTCTGACTCCCATTTGGGCCGTAGGAAACCGTTCACCGGGTTTCTCTGGTCCTATTGAACCTAACCCGCAGTAATTATGCATGTCCGGAGTAACCAGGCCGCCAAACCTGAGAAAGCTGGTTTCTAGACACATCTGCACAAAGGCAATGTCCGCATTTACCCCTTCACTGGCGGCTTCATCATGGTACAGCCCTGCCATTAATATGACCTGCTCTTCAGAAAGGGCGGGATTATTCTTTTTTAAGAAACGGGCCAATTCGGAAACCGGTACCTTGCCCTGGCTCATAATCTGGGTTGGCAATGGAGGCGGGGGCTGTGGGGCGGGCTTCTCGGGAACGCTTGCCGGCCGGGATGCGGAAATACTGGTACAGGAGCCTAGAATAATACTTAAAATCAAAGCGCCAAAGGGAAGCGCCCTGTGCAACGGGTGTTTCATAAGCTCTATATCGGTCATTTTATAGGTCTATTAAAGTGACTGTGTAACATCAGGTGTACTACAGGTATGGATGCGCAATGTTGTTATGAAGAGCTGATAAAAAGCCAGGCCTACAGCCCCCTGGAATTACCGAAGGAAGCGCGGCCCCGGGAACGACTTTCAATAATGGGGCCCCAGTCCCTGTCTGACAGGGAACTGCTTGCGATACTCCTGGGCGCAGGAATCCGCGGAAAAAGTGTATACACGCTGGCGGATGAACTGCTCGAATTGTTGGATACTGCAAAGGAATTGCCTGGGATGAAGGATATCTTGGGCATCCGCGGCCTTGGTTTTTCCAAGGCCTGCCTCGTGCTTGCCATGCTCGAATTCGGAAGGCGCCATTGGGGACCCGTCGGTATCCGTATCAGCCAGCCGGAGGATGCCTACAAACTGCTCCGTCACTATGCGGACCGGAAACAGGAACACTTTATCTGTATCTCCCTGAATGGGGCCCATGAGGTACTTGCGAGCAGGATTATCACCATCGGCCTCGTAAACCGCACCCTTATTCATCCCCGGGAGGTCTTTTCGGATCCTCTCATGGACAGGGCCTGTGCGGTTATTGTAGCCCATAATCATCCTTCGGGTCAGGTTTTACCATCCCCGGAGGATGTGGATATTACACGGCGCCTTAAGGCTACGGCAGATCTGGTTGGCATTAATCTACTGGATCATATCATCTTTTCCGGCGAAACGTTTTACAGTTTTTCTCAGGAACAGGGAGCATTATTTAAATAGAAATCATTATTAGTTTGCATTTAATTACTATATCGCTATATTTAAGGTATATCAGGTTGTTAACCTGATAGGTTGCACAATACAATTCAGAAAGGAGTGGTGTATGATTAGTAAAGCAATGGCGGAAACCATTAATAAACAGATCAACAACGAAATGTACTCGGCCTACCTCTATATGGCCATGTCGGCCGATTGTTCCAGCAAGGGTTTGAATGGTTTTGCAAAATGGTTCATGGTGCAGTACCACGAAGAGATGCTGCATGCCATGAAATTCTATAATTACCTTTTAGACCAGGGAGCGGAGATACAGCTTCAGGGAATAAAGGAGCCGCCCAAGACCTTTGCCACGGTACGGGAAATGTTCGAAAAAACCCTGGAACACGAGAAGTTTATCACTAAATCGATAAACGAAATTGCCAACCAGGCCCAGAAAGAGCAGGACCATGCCACCTTTACCTTTGTTCAGTGGTATATCACCGAACAGATTGAAGAAGAAAAGAACGACACCGAGATACTGCAGCGTCTAAAGCTGGCCGGCGAATCCGGTCCTGGCCTCTTCATGCTCGACGGTGCCCTGGGTGCCCGGGCTGTCACAGTTCAGACCGATTTTTCCATTGGTGTACCCATAACCGGTGCAGGAGCATAAAAGAGTGTAGCGTTAAGTAAGTCGAATCGGGCTGTCCGCTTATCCGCTGGACAGCCCTTTTTTTATGTCAAAACGCGCCTTTTAGGCTATAATACAATTATGAATGATAAAAAATTTTGGCTTATCGGTATGGTTTTGTTTGGGATTTTTTCCCAAACCCTCAGTGCAAAAGAGCCGGTACAGGATGCCTACATCGAAACCGACGGGGCGGGGCTTTCGGTCTACAGTGTTCCCAGAGGAGCCCTGGTGTATATTGATGGAATACAGCGGGGGATTACCCCCCTTTCATTGCCAAGCCTGCCGCCGGGTAAGTACCAGCTGATGCTGGCGAAAGAGGGCTATGAAAATCGTAGTGTCCTCGTAACCCTTGCTGAGGGAAAACATCTGGACCTTACCCTGCTGCTCGCCCTCGCTACGGGGCAGCTGGTTATCAATGTGGAACGGGCTCCCGGAGCCCCTGGTTCGGATATTCTGCCCTTGTATGCGGACCTGTATATTGATGATAAACAAACCTCTGTTTTTTATCAGAAATTGCCCGTCGGCCTCCATCGTATCAGGGTGGAAGCCTTTGGCTGGGAACCGGTCGAAAAAGTGGTGATGGTATTTCAGGACCTGACCCAGATACTCACAATCCTCCTGGAGCCCGCCCAGTTCCGGGTCAGTGGTTTCCGTTCTGAACGGCAGCGGTTTAATCCTTATAATCCTGGGTTGCTGGGAAGCACCGATTTTAGCTTTTCGGTGACTGCGAAAGGGACGGGGCACATAAGCATCTATGATTCCAACAACAGTCTCGTGTATGAGCATCGGTTCGAACCCTTTACCGAGCGAAATCAGCGGTGGACCTGGAACGGCAGAGATAGATCGGGAACTATCCTCAGCGATGGGGTCTATACGGTAGTGCTCAGCACCACCTCGGTGCCCTATAATGCTCAGGAACCAGTTCAGATTGATGAACGGACATCCATCAATATAGATTCTTCCCTGGTCATACGACCCTGGAGTGTCGGCAGCGGTGGAGCCGGTCTTTTGTATCTTTCCATCCCGGAAACCCTGGCTCCCGCTTCTTTCCAGATGGATTCGCGCTTGGCCTTTGGTTTCCCCTATGGGGCCCAGGAACCCTTCACCTCCGTGCCCTTTTCTCTTGGTCTAAGATTTGCACCGGCGGATACCTGGGAGTGTGCAGTTTCCGGTGAATTTGATGCGAGCCGGGACCCTGCGGCAAATCAGGCCTCCTTTACCCTCCGCAAAACCTGGCTCAAGGGGTCTCACCGCTTTCCCTTTTCTGCAGGGCTCGACCTTTCGTGGACCCTGGCGGAAATTGCTTCCCGGACCGACCCCAGCGTTATAAGCTGGTCCGGCTCCCAGGGCGGCCCCCGACTGGGCCTTTCTTTCCTTATGCCGCTGGGAGCCCATGTTGGTGTAGGTGTAAGCCCCGCTTTGCTCTGGCCCATGGATACCCATACCCTGAGCTCCGGTCCGATTCCCGATTTGGAACTGGGGGCGGGGCTTATCGGGACCGGTACCACCATTACGGGGGGCCTCTCGGCTAAGCTGCTCTGGCAGAATCAGGATGGGAGGGAAGCTTCCTGGCTAACTGGGCCGCTCTTTGCGGCGGCGGAACTGCACTGGTTCCCCAGGCCTTCGGTGTTTGTGTTCCACCTGGCAGGGGGGCTCTGGTATATTTCGGAAAAGAGCGGTGCCTTTGGCAGTTTTGGAATTGGAATCATTCATTAACAGGAGATGAGGCTATGTACGATCGACTAAAAGCGGATTTGCAGCAGCGGCTTACGGAACTGGAAGAACAGGGGCTTTATAAAATAGAACGGGTTTTGCAGGGCGCCCAGGGGCCCGAGATTACCGCCAAGCTGCCCGATGGAAAAACAATCCGGGCCTTAAATTTCTGCGCCAACAATTATCTGGGGCTCGCGAACCAGCCGGAACTGATTCAGGCAGCCTGCAAGGCCATGAATGAATGGGGCTACGGCCTTTCTTCGGTCCGTTTTATCTGCGGAACCCAGGAACAGCACCGGCTCCTGGAAGAGGAACTGTCAGCCTTTCTGGGCACCGAGGACACGATACTCCTGTCTTCCTGTTTTGATGCCAACGGGGGTGTATTCGAAGCCCTCCTGGATGCGGATTCAGCCATTCTTACCGATGCGCTGAATCATGCTTCCATTATCGATGGAGTTCGGCTCTGTAAAGCCCGGCGGCTTATCTATAAGCACCTGGACATGGCCGATCTGGAACAGAAGCTCCAGGAGGCATCCGACGCCAAATACCGGTTAATCGCAACCGACGGGGTCTTTTCTATGGATGGTGACATTGCGGATCTTAAAACCATCTGCGACCTGGCAGAAAAGTACGATGCCCTGGTGCTGGTGGACGACAGCCATGCTACCGGATTTATCGGACCCAACGGCAGGGGAACCCCTGAACACTGGGATGTGCAGGATCGGGTAGACCTGATTACAACCACCTTCGGAAAAGCCCTGGGTGGTGCTTCCGGGGGTTGTGTTTCCGGCCGTAAGGAACTGATCCAATGGCTCAGGCAGAAGGCCCGGCCATACCTCTTCAGCAATACCCTGGCACCAGCCATTGTAGGAGCAACCCGGGAAGCCCTGCGGATCGCTTCCAATGCGCAGGATTTGCGAAATCAGCTTGCCCGGAATACCATGCGTTTCCGTAAAGCCATGGAAGCAGCGGGATTTACCATTCGGCATGGCCATCACCCCATAGTGCCCATCATGCTGGGGGATGAAAAACTGGCGGTCCAGATGGCCCAGGCCTTGCTCGATGAGGGGATTTATGTTATTGCTTTCAGCTACCCCGTGGTGCCCAAGGGGCTCGCCCGGATCCGGGTCCAGCTTTCTGCGGCCCATACGGATGAAATGGTCGACCGTTGTGTGGCGGCCTTTACCAAGGTGGGCAAAGCCCTGGGTGCCCTGAAATCTTAACTTAAGTGGAGTATTATGCCCCGACCGACTATAGACCGGCGAATCCGTACCGTCCCAGCCTTTGATGTGTTCCGCCCCGCCGGCTCCTGTCCCATGCAGGATCTGGACGATGTGGTCCTTTCCCTCGATGAATTCGAAGCCCTGAGACTTGCGGACTATGAGGGGTTGTACCAGGAAGCGGCGGCCCTGCGGATGGGTATTTCCCGGCAGACCTTTGGCCGTATTGTAGAAAGCGCCAGAAAAAAGGTGGCCGATGCGCTGGTGAACGGGAAGGTCCTGCGGGTAGAGGGGGGCAATACGGTGTTGCAGAACACGGAAGAGCCCACCATGAATATCGCGGTCCCTATTGACTCTGGGGGCTTTCTTTTACCTCATTTCGGACACGCCCAGATCTTTACCATTTTCACCGTGGAACAGGGCCGGGTGCTGGCGGAGAAACAGCTTATATTTTCCGGCCCGGGGGGCTGCAAAAGCGCCGTGGCCAGCGAACTGGCAAAAAGACAGGTAGGTCTGCTCCTGGCCCAGAATATCGGCGAAGGGGCGGTGCGTCAGATGGCCTCCTTTGGGATCCGGGTCGTTCGGGGGCTCAGCGGCCGTGCGAGGGACGTTCTGGAACAGCTATTAAAAGAAGAGGCTGCTAACAGCACCACCTTTATAAATGGCACTAATGTACCACAACAATAAGAACTGCAGTAATTAGAACCTCACCGATGAGAGACGGGTCTGGGGAACGGAGAAGCCCGCTAAAAGGGGCCCCAATCCTGAAGCCAGATGCATAGTGGCGGGAGGCTTCAGGGCCAACGCCGCCATCGGAGCTATGTATTATTTAGCCAGGACCTGTTCCCGGTCAGCCAGGGTCACCGTAAGGCTGATGGTTTTCCCGTTACGGTTAATTTCGACAGCCACCTTATCTCCGGGCTTGTTGTCCTCCAGAGCGGAGTAGAGGTCTGCCAGACGGGTAATCTTTATTCCATCCACCATGGTGATGATATCGCCGCCGAGGTAAATGACACTGTTGCCGTAACGTACCGGTTCACTGCCCTGGCGAATCCCCGCCCGTTCGGCAAAGCCGCCCTTCTTGGTCTGGGAGACCAGGAGTCCCGAAGAAACGGGCAGTTTTGCATAGTTGACCAGGGCGGGGAAGAGCTGCACCACCGTTGCATCAATCCAACCCCTCCGGACCTTGCCGTACTGGATGAGCTCGGCCACGACCCGTTTTGCCGTGTTCACCGGAACAGCAAATCCAATGCCCACTGAACCGCCGGAAGGTGAATAGATCATGGTATTCATGCCGATCATACGGCCCTGGGAATCCAGGAGGGGGCCGCCGGAATTGCCTGGGTTGATAGAAGCATCGGTCTGTATCATGTCTCGGATGATGGTATTGCTGGAGGTCTGAATCGGCCGTCCCAGGCCGGAGACGATACCGACCGTAAGGGTCCGTTCCAGTGCAAAGGGGTTACCAATGGCCAGTACCTTCTGGCCCACCTTTAATGAGGCCGAATCACCGAAGGGTACTGTTTTTAGCTGCATTCCCTTGGGGGGATCAAATTTCAGGACCGCAATATCGTTCTCCGGGTCTGTGCCGATAACCTTCCCTTCGAACTGGCTCCCGTCGGCCAGGTTGATGAAAATCTTGTAGGCATTTTCAATTACATGGTTATTGGTAAGTACATAGCCCCGGGTATCTATGATAGAACCAGAACCTGAACCCCCATCCTGGGGTACTGGCTCCAGGAACCAGTTAATCGCCACCGTTTCGGTGGTGATGTTCACCACCGCTTCATTGAGCCGCTCGTATACATCGATATTTTCCAGCTCATCCTGGGTGTAGGGGGTAATATCTGCCACGGTTTTTGCTGCTACAGCAGTAGCGGATTGTTGCAACTGCAGGGCAGGGGAGGTCTGATCCATTGCGGCTGTATTCTTTATCTGATTGTTTGTGGATACAGCCCCAGCATCTATTTTAATAAAACCCAATCCAATGGCAAAAAGAGCTACTATAAGTGCACTTAAAAGGGAATAAAATATAAGCTGTCCCCGGCTGTAAAGTTTCATATACTGCCTCCAGAATTGTATCCTTCTGTAAATATACTGCCTTTTGTGCTACCTTTACCAGTATGAACAGATTAATACGCCTCTTTGTTACATCCTTTGTGCTATGTTCTGCCTTTGTACTCTTTATGGGCTGTCCATCTGGCAAGAAAAATTCCAACGCGCCGCAGACAGACCAGGACTTTTCTCAACTAATCAGCTCCGAAGAAACGTCGGAGGCCCAGACAGATGCCGAAACTCCGGCTTCGATACAGCCGGTGCTGGTGTTTTTGCAGGGTTCGGTCAGCATCCAGCGCAGTGGCAAAGCCCTTAGTGCAGCCGAAGGACTCCTGCTGGAAGCGGGGGACATCATCAGTACCGGCAATGACGGTTCCGCAGAAATTGCCTATGGCTCCTTTGCCACCCTCAGGCTCTTTCCTCGAACTACGGTAAGCCTTTCGGTCCTTATTTCCCGGGCCATTGATCATGCGGATCGGGATGTGGCAGACCTGAGTTTGCTGGCGGGAACCGTGGCCGCCAAGGTTAAAAAACTTGCATCCAGGGATGAATTCCTGGTGCTGACCCCCAATTCAGCGGCAGGGGTCCGGGGCACTCAGTTTGTGGTGAGCTATGAGGAGCCGATCCGTAACAATGGAACCATATCCCGCACTGAACGAACCCTTGTGGCGGTTCGGGAGGGGGCTGTTGCGGTCCTACCAAAGGGAAAACTCTTAAGCAGCTTAATAGATGGACGCCAGGCGAATCCTTTAGCGGGGGCGGTGGTTGCAACGGCTCTGGCGTTGGCCCCTAAAGCAGGACCGGGTCAGGAAATTACTGTCGGAGGGAGGGAAACTGCTGCCGGCAGTCTGGAAGATGAAGATCTGTTGCATAGCGCCGAAACAGCCTACGGGGCTTTAGTCCGACAGGCAGAGGAATTCCAGGCCCGGGGAACCGACTTTGAAGCAGTACAGGATCCTGTGGCGGTACTGGCCATTCCCGATTCAGAGATTGAAAGATCCTTTGCAAAACTATCCCGGACCCTGCCGGCCCTGCTGCTTTCTGAACAATCCCGGTTCCTGCTTGATGTGCTCGATAGGATGAGAGAGCCCGGTGGAGATACTTCAATCCTGCCTGCGGGTCTTCCTGAGCGGTATTTTATACCGAAGGGGAATACCGGTGAAAAGGGTGACAAGAAAACCAGTGTACAGCCGCAAAACCCTCCGGGCCTGGTTTATACGGTTCCTCTGTCTTCTGTAGCCCTCACCGGTATGATAAGCCGCAGCGGAGATACAATCCTGCTCCTCGATTCGAAGGGAAACCTCTATGGCATCGATCAGGGGGGTACGCTGCTTTGGAGTCAGCCAGCGCTGGTAACTTTCACCGCCCTTGATGCTTCGGTTGCCCTGGTGGAGTCACAAAATCTCAAACTGGTAGAAGCAAAAAAAGGAACCGTAAAGGGAACCTATAGCTTTAATTCCTGGCAGGCCCTGCCCCAGGCAAAACCGGTACCGATCCCCAATGGCATAGCCCTGGCAACTCCCCGGGGTGTGACGATCCTCAGGCAGGAAAATGCGGAAGTCATGGCTGAAATTCCGGTTCTTGGGGGTGTCATTGCACCATTGGTATTGGCCGACTCCCAGCTCCTTGCGGTAAGCGGGCAGGGCCGACTGGTCTTTATCGATATAAAGTCAGGACGGATCAGTGACGAAATTGCCCTGGATCTAAAGGCCGATGTACTTACTCCCCGGGTAAAGGATAACCGGGCTTATATTGCCACAAAGGGGGGCCGGCTGCTTGCAATCGATGTGGCCGCCTATAGGATGCTCTGGGATATTCAGCTGGAACAGGGCATCGGTTCCGAACCGGAACTTGATGGTGACCGGATCTACCTCTGGCTCCAGGATAAAACGCTGGCTAGTGTATCGGTGAATAATGGCAGCTTTATAGGAAAACCTATTCCGGATGTCCAATCACCGCCACTTCTTTCTAAGGGCCGGCTGTACTGGGGCGGGAGCGGGCCCAGCCTGGTTGTTGCCGATGCCGCCACTGGCACTATCCTGAAACGCAGTCCCCTTCCTGATATGGTGAGTGCCCGCCCCTTATTCGTTGACGGGACCATCTATCTTGGCACGAAGGGTGGTAAGTTTATTCGGATTGATACGGACAAACTGTAAATATAAAAAAGGGCTGTCCGCAGGAGGACAGCCCTTTTCTAATATGACTCTGCTAAATGTTCTTATTATCGCTTTACGGCGGTCAGACCACCAGCGATTTTAAGAATGTTTTTATCAAAGGTAACCTGTAATTCGCCGTTCCAGCTGTACATGGCATCGGCGACTCCATTGTCGTCGGTAATCTCTCCGGTTTTTGTCGCTACACCGGCTTTAATTTCCTTGCCGCCCGCAATGTTGGCATCCCACACCTTTGCCCAGTTAACCTTGGCCGCAGTTCCATCGGCGGAGAAGTCCGTATGAATAACCTGAGGATTGCTTCCCTGGATAAAACCGATGGTACGGCGTACAAAGTCTCCCTTGGGGAAGGTGAACTTGCCGTTTTTATCGGTCACGAGCTTATATGCGGTGCCCCGGTGGACGTACTGTACTGTGATAACACCGTTTGAAGCTTTGCTTACCGTAAGATTATCAATAATCCGCTGATCCTTTGGAGCTACTGCAAAGAGGAAGAGTCCCCGAAGTCCTGTGGGCAGAACAGCCTTGCCCTTTACATCATAGAGGTAGGGCATGAAAATATGGGTAGAACCTAGTTTAGAAGCCCCGGTGGTGGCATCCAGGGTGTCCTTTTCCGCAGCCATATAGCGGATGGGACCTTTGAAGGTAAAGTAGTTCGCCGGATCATCGGCAGCCACATTTACCTGATAGTCGATTTTAAGATCCTGGGCAAACAGGAACCCGCTGAGTACGAGCATGAGGCTCGAAAGAATGAATAATTTTCTATATCATAACATCCTCCTTGTTACTGGTTTGTTCCAATAACATGAGCATTTTAGTATGACATAGAATAAAAAGCAAGATATATAGAGCATATTTTATTTATAACTTAAGGCTCTTTCAAAACTCAGAGAGTTTTGAAAGAGCTACCATGGAGGTTTTTGCAAAAATCTCACTCAGCTTTTATTAACCCAATAGGAACAGAAGGTGTCCAGGGCGCGCATGGCGGAGCGGATATCCTGGTATACCGGGAGACCCCCTTCTTCCAGCACACGGACGAGGCCCTGGTAGCGGGAACCCGCATTTACTGAAAGCACCAGGGGCTTTTTGTGTTTGGCCGCCACTTGAACCAATAGAGGGCCCAGGGCATCAGCCTCCCTGCAAATATCCTCAGTGGTTTTTAAGGTCTCCACATGGGGGACGATGGCGACAAAGGCACAGTCTACCTGGGGGTCCGCCAGCATGGTATCCACTATATCGGCGAAGAGCCGGTCCCCTGTCATTGGTGTTACATCTAAAAAGGAGGCTCCCACATTCAGGAGACCATGTTCATTCAGTTTTTCCAGGGCCTCGTTGGTTTCTGCCCTGTATAGTGCGGGTTTCAGGCTGCCAAGCAGGTCCGCACCCATCGTTGCGTCCAGGCCGGCATTGACCACACCACCGACCCGCAAGCCCCGGGGCCGCCACCGGTCCAGCATGGAAAAGGCCTTAACGGCATTGTAAAAGTCTGGCAATTCATCAATTAAAAGGATACCCGCCTGCATGCAGGCGGCCTGGAAAATCTCGTAATCTCCGGACATGCTTGCGGTGTGGCTCGCTGCCGCCTTTGCTCCAGCCTCGGTTCTGCCGGCTTTATAGACTATGAGTGGCTTAGCACTGTTTCGGGCGGTTTCAAAAAAGGCTCTGCCTTCTCCAGGCCCAAGCCCCTCAAGATACATGGCCATGACGGTTATATGTTCTTCCTTGCTGAAGTAACTCACCAGATCGGGGACATTTACATCAACCTTATTTCCGAAGGATACGATGGTACGATAGATGGGCCAATAGGGGGCCCGCTCCACAGCTGTGATGCCCATGGCTCCTGACTGGGTAAAAAGGGCCACATTGGAGTGTTCGGTCCAGCGGATGGGGAGCCGTTCATCTCCCAGAAAGAGGGTATTTACCCCTTTGCGTTTTTTATCCGGGGCAAAGAAGACGCCCATGCAGTTGGGGCCGATGATCCGCAGGCCCCTCTGGCTGTGTTTTGCAACGATGGCGGCAAAATCGCTGAAATGGATTTCCGTCGGAATACCTGATATAAGGATAACTGCGGCTCCGTCTGGAACGGTTTCGAGGAAGTCTACGGTCTGCTGTGCGGGGGCTGCAAAGACATAGAGGGAGCATTTTACCGGAATGTCCTGAATGGTCGGGTAGAGGGGGAATGTTTTTCCTGCAATCTCGGTGCTGCCGCCCTTTGGGTTCAGGCAGTATAGGTCTTCACGCCCAAGCTCGGTAAGGAGGCCCACAATAATCCGGGCCATGTTGTATTTTGTGGTGTCGGAAGATACCCCGGCAACGGCGATGCCTGAGGGTTCAAAAAAGGCTCTGAGGGAATCGGGATCCTTACATGCACTGTTTATATTCCGTTCATCGGAGGGCATGAACTGGGCAAATCCGTCGACTGCTACAAAGGGGTGACCTGTGGCCTTTGAAAAGACGAAGGGGTTTACATCCATCTGGAGAAGGTGAAAGGCTGGTTTAGGGTCCCGGCTAAAGGAGTATTCATAGGCCAGTTGGGATATGGCATAGAGGGCTTCCCCCATTTTGTTGCAATAGTCTTCCTGAAGCTCCGGGGCAAACTTATGGCGGATTTTAAGGTTATGGGTGACCCGATAGGCCTCTTCCCGTGTAAGGGGTGCCAGGGCAAGGTTTGGCGGGTCATAGTATTTTGCAAAGAATTCCGCATCGTCTCCCCCCTTTGTCAGGGTTACCGTGGGACCAAAGGCAATATCTTCCTTGATACCGATCAGCACCTCGTTCCCCAGGGCCTGGGAAAAGGGCACCAGCTGGGCCAGGATAAACCCATCGATACGGGGCTGTTCGGTCTCAGAAAAATGGGAACACACTTCCTGCCGCATCACCTCCATGACAAAGCGGACATAGAGGGGGTCCTCCACGTCGATAATTTTTACTCCCCCCAGCTTGGATTTATGGGCAATGTCGGCGGAAACAATCTTTAAAACCGCCCGGGGGAGAAAGGGGCTGAGCTGGTCTTCGGTGAGCTGTTTCGGGTCTTTGATAAAGATATACTGGGGGACTGTAAGTCCCAGGGCCTGCAAAATTTCGTAAACCTCGAATTCGTAGAGGGTGCGCCGGCCCGCAGCCAGGGCCTTTTCAAATACCGAATTAATCTGTTGTTCAACCTTTGGATCCAGACTCATGGATGTCCTCCTCATGCTATTGTAACACAATTTCGGAGGCTCTAAAATAAAAATCCCTTGTTGTGTGGTGGGTTTGCTGGGTCAGGAACGGTAATAATGGTGCCGGAGGGAAAAAAATTCCAGTCCGCTGGAATATTGGGAAAATTATTCCCGGTGGGGGCGGTTGTTTTGCAGCAGGGTGAGCGCTTTTTCCCCTTGTGTTTTTTAAGGTTGTTTTTAGGTGTGTGTGTTGTGAGTGAGGCGTGTGCAGCAACCTCTTGCAATTATTTATATAGTAAAGAATAGTAAAAATACTGCAGGTACATCTAAGGT
>ERZ795051.3095-NODE-3095-length-17423-cov-9.878685_pt1 | contig 17423 bp, 15 predicted proteins | sample MGYA00375135_ERZ795051 | MGnify/ENA primary metagenome ERZ795051 (study PRJEB30180, sample SAMN05720222) | activated sludge metagenome | isolation source: Anaerobic digester | place: Japan | collected 2015-05-26 ... | reverse complement strand
ATTTTTTTCATTTTTCTTTCCTATGTGATTTTCAGCAATCTATTGTTTATTGACGAATGGTAAGCACTCTCAGCTACTGAGTCAGGAATGGAACGACTTACGCATTTCTGAATTCCTTTCCATTTTCATATTCAACAGCATTCTTTTCGAAAAAAGACAGTCTTTACCCTCTTTGATTATTCAAAAAATGTTGATAATCAAATACTTAAGAAAAAACCCTGTTAAAATCCGAAATTAACTCCGAAACTCCAGGTTGAAGTTTTTCCCTGATAATAAGCCGGAGTATATTTATTCAATAGGGTCTGATTAATGGCTGATATATCAGAATTTGAATATTCAAAATAAATCAGTGCATCATGAAACAGTTCGTATCCGGCATATAAACGCCAGGTTTTAGCCGTCCATTCAACATTTCTCATGAATTTTTTTCCACCTGCAAAATAATTGGGATCATTCCTGACATCAGGATAATCCGGCCCTTTTTCAGCAAAGGTATAATCAAAATTCAGGTGTAATTTTTTCAAAGGCCTGTATGTCAGACGGATGTAATATTCCTGTGCATTGTCTCTAAGATAGCTTCCTAAACAATATTGATTGGATTCAAAGGTGGATGTTGGATAATAATGCTTATATACCATTGGATTTGTCCGTGTCCATTCAAACAGAAAAAATAAGTTTTGTATGGGTAAATCAGATATTTTAACTCCTGCCTTATAGGCAAACCAATTGGAATGTTTGGCCGTATCAAAAAAATTACCGAAATTTACCTCATCCACATAAAAGGTACCGTAAAAATGCAGATGTTTAATATTTCTCGAACTTACATCAATAAAAATCTGTGCATTGTTTTCGTTACTGGCAGCAATGGTATGCTCAATGGGTTTAAAAAACAAAAATGGTATCAGATAAGCCATTTGTGCTCTGTAACTGGAATATACCATAGAATTTCCGGCTGACAAATAAAGATATTTGAAGGGTTTCACCGTATAGATATTGGCAGCAAGGAATTTAGGATAAAAACTCTTTCTGACTGCCCCTCCTCCAAAATCATCAATAGAACTGCTATCTACCACTTCTGAAACCAGCCATGCATGTATATAATTGAATTCAAACCATTTAACAGGCTTAATATTCAGGCTGAGATAGGGAATTGATAATATTCTTCCGGAAAATATGACCGAACCATGATAATTACTCCCCCAGATAAAATGGTCTTTTCTGAAAGCAATTGAGCCCCATCTCCATGAATAACTTGCACCACCCCTGATATCACTGAAATCAGTTCCGTTTCCTTTATTATCCCTCCCGGGTAAATTAATCAGATATGATTTATCCACCAGTCGTTCACTTGCCCGGTTATCCCTGAAATTCACATAAAATCCCCATCTTTTATCAATGTAAGCGTTGGCTTCCAATCCTGTCCACTGATGCATCAGGCTGTTTTTCTGATTAATATAATACCTGAACCCGCCAATAGGATTTATAGATAAATTAAAAAGTGAATCCCGGTAATAAAATAAATCTGCCCGTTGTTCCTGTCTGTCCCTTATATGAGCAATTCTTTTAATCAGATGATCGGAATAAGAAAACTCATTGATCTCTTTGACAAACTCCTTCAAATAGAATTCAAGCTCTTCTGATTGCCGTTTATTCAATAATGATTTATTATTGTTGACCTCAGACAAAAGTCCGGCAATAGTAGCTCGCGAAAAAGGTTTGACAACCGAATTAATTTCTATTAACTGAAGGGAAGCCATTTCATCAAGAAATTCATATATCCTCTCACTTGACGGATGAACCGGTATGTCTTGTGAATACAGATGCTTGGAAATGCAAAGAAAAAAGAGTAAGATAAATCTTATATATTTCATTTATTGGGAGTTACTTGCTTCTTGCGTTTTTAAAGATAATATTGTACATCGCAAGGAAAAAATATTTAATATCTGTCAGAATTGGATTTTTAAAATACTGCTCCAGATAATTCAACTCCGATTTCTGAATTTCCTCCAGAGTTTTTGGCATATCGGCATAATAAGGTGGAATTAAACCTGGTTTGGTTTTCAGTCGTTTGTTTCTGACCTCTTCGCTGTAAAGATTAAGATAATGTGCACTCAAAGGCCTGACTCCGACAAGTTTCAGGTCGCCCCTGAAAAAATTAATAAACATTGGCAATTCATCCAGCCAGTATTTCCGCATAAAACGGCCTAAAGTGGTAATGCGGTAGTCATTGGCAAATTTTCCGCCTTCTGCCAGATTAAATCTTTCATAAACAAATTCCTGCAGGTATTCTGAATACGGATACATCGTCCGGAATTTATAGACATAAATCACCTTTCCGTTTTTCCCGATCCTTCTCATTTTAAAAAGTGCTCCATACGATGGATTAAAGTCATAAACCGGTTCCTTTATTTTCTTTGCAACAAAATACAGTAAACCATTCATCACTTTTTCCTCCAAAAGTTTAAAACCACAAGAATACAGGCGCCCAAACATTTCCTGCTGCGACAACACCCTGTTGTGCCCCTGATTCAGAAAAAAATATAGTTTTCTTGTCAGAAACAGCTTAGGCATTACTCTTTTATAAATAAAATCAAAGAAATAATAAATATGGCTGATTCCAGGAGGCAATTTTGAAAATATTCTTCTCTTCCTCAAATCCTTTGTTTCCAGACATCCAATAAATATTCCACCATTCCTTAACTTCTGATTAACTGCCTCCAGAAATTTATTAATTCTTCTGACATCATTTATCCTGTGCAGATTAATTAACGATTCATAATCGTTAAATGGTTGTTTTTCAATATTAAAAGTTGAAGTAGTTGAAAATATCAGATTACGTAAGGAAGTGATATCTATAAATCTGGAAATAAACTGGTAAACATTTTTGCCAGATTCACGTTCGATAAGCTCCCTGTTCAGATCAACAATTTCCTTTATTTTCTCTTCGGGAACAGTAATCGCCAGAATGCTATTTATGGCATTCGTAATGGATGGATCGCTGGTAAGAATATTGATCCCTTCTTTACCATTTTCCTGTATCTGAGCTGGCCTGCCAATATCCTCCAAATCAATCTCAAGCTCGGCAGCTTTATCTGCATCAGCTGTCAGTCTTTTGTTGTAGAAAAAGAAAAGTGTCAGCACAATTTCAAGAAAGAATGACGAAAAATAAGTCCCGAAAAAAACCAACCTGGAATAGGATAACTTCTGCGAAGCAATCATAATGATAGAGATGATGGCAATTATTACCACATTGCTTCTCAAAATCGGACTTAGCGAAAGAATATAATTGTTCTTCTTGACGAATTTGTATTTTCCGAAAACTACCGAAATTAAAACCCAGAAAAACAGGTAAAACAAGAAAGAAGGCAAATAGTTGGGTAAATAGGTAGTTAATGAAGCAGGCTTCAGGTAAACGAAAAATAAAAATGAGGCCGTAACTACTATAATGTTACCTGAAATAAATATCAACTGCCTTTTCTTCATCCCCTCATTTTTAATTGTTTATTATCTGGCAAATTTAGGCAGGCAGCATCATAAAAATCAATCATCATTATCATTTTTTTAATTCTGAGATAACCAGATCAAACATGAAATCAGTCAGGCTGATGCTGTCTTCTACTAATTTCTTTGACTTTTCCCGCCAGTATTCCTTGCTATGAGGGGAAGTCAATATCTCTTTAGCCTTTTCAAGGGCTTTATCAAGATCATACTGATTCCTTGTAAAATTAAATACCAGTCCATATTTTTCTTCCTGTTCCTGAGTATAATACCTGCCAATCTTATCGAAAAATACTGAAGGTGTACCCAACACTGCTGCCTCGCTGCTCATGGTCGCACTTTCCCCGAATACCAATGAAGCATAATAAATGGCATGGTGAATTTCAGAATATGGAATTTTAAGCTGAAAAGGTTGAAGTTTAGATGGGAGTGGCCTTTCTGAAGTAATAAACACTTTGGCAAATTGTGACAATTCTTCAGCAACTTTTATTTGACCTTCAGCGTTTATTCCTTTTATCCCAACATCATGGCTGGATCCTCTTGAAACGAATCGAATCAAAATATATTGCTGCCCCTCAGGTAAATTTAATAACCCAAAAATATTATTGACGGGGACAAAATAATGAGGATGGAGATAGGCAAGCTCATGATAAGCTTTATAACGTTTTTGCTTTCTGCCATAGTTTTTCCTGAGGCATTCAGGAGTCAGAATAATATCTGTAAATGGTCTGTAAAGTAAACTTTGATCTGCATTTCCTGTATCTTCAAGTGTTATGCACTTTTTCCCCAGCAAAAATGCTGTATGGGCAGCATAAATTGAACTATGGCTGATAAAAATATCGGGTTTAATCGATTTAGAATACTTATAAAGTAAAAAATCGTATTCCAGCAGGTTTTTGATTTTTCCTGTAAGCCCGGGATGGTTATTGCCCAGATGTTTAAATTCAATTTTCTCTTCTTCAAGCAATTCAATTGAAATATCCTTCTTGCGCGCAGTAACGAAAACCTCTACACCATGTCTTTGCAATCTCCTGATAAGGTGTTTAAACAGATGAACGTGAGCAGGATGACCAATATCAACAAGAACTGAAGGCAAATTTCAAGTATTTTTTAGCAGATACTATCATTGTTTATTTTTGTCATTAGAATATTTTCGTATTAACCCATTGTATATTTCTGTTATTTTTTCATAAAAGATATCAGCACTGTATTTTATCATAGAAGAATGATAATCTGTTGGATGAAATTCCTCAAGTACATAAATTATTTTTTCAGCAAAATCATCAGGATCACCTGAAGAAATATAGCAATAAGGCATTCCTTGAATAACTGATTTTACATCCCCGACATCTGTACTGATCACAGGCAAGTTACAGGCAAGTGCTTCCTTGACCACCAGAGGCCCGCCTTCATTAAAAGAAGTTACTATCAGGACATCAGCAGCATTGTAATAGTAAACCATTTCATTTTGTGGCACATCATGTTTAATGAAAACATTATCAACGGAATATGTTTTAATCAAATTCCTCATTTCATCTTCCTGATCCCCTGATCCAAGCATTAATAAAATACAATTTTTATATTTTGCTATCACTTTTCTAAAAACATCTATCGCTAATTTAGGATTTTTCTGCCTGACAAAACGTCCTGCAAACAAAATGATTTTTTGTTCTTTGGGAAATCCCAGCTTAATTTTTTGCTCTTTTTTATCCATTGGATAAAAAATGTTCAAATCAACAGGAACTGGCAAAGTGTAAATGGATTGCCTTTTTAAATTTATAAGTTCTTTAAAATAATTACTCAAGTTTTTATTGTCTGATAATAATAATGAATATCTTCTCAATGTAAAATAAAATACCATTTTATAAATCTGAAAAAAGATTCGATTGTGGTTACGCTTAAAATTAAGCAGCTGAATATCATGTAAAGTCAATATTCTAATTTTCTTGTTTGGTAATAATAGAAATGGCAATACCATATAAGGATGATGAAGATGAAGAAGAGCACTTTTCTTTCGGATTGTAAAGGCAAAGAAAAACAATTTAATCCAAAATGTTAAGTTTGAAATTTTTTCTTTACTAATAAAAATTACTTCCGAATCAAAAAGTATTTGAGGTTTGTAACAGGCCGTTACGAATTTAAATGGTATTCCTGATGCTTTTAATGCATTAAACAACAAATTATTATATCTCGCAATTCCACTGGTTTCTCCGCTGGATGAATAATTTTCTATAACATAAACCACCATGATGATTTAATTACTTAGTGTCGTAATTGAAACGCTATTATTCGCGGAAATCCGCGTCCTAATCCGCGTACATTCGCGATTTAAATCTTTAATTTTTAACCTTTCTATTATTGGTTTTTAAAAAAATATTAGTTCTATCATTTTTTATTTTACCGCTAATATTCGCGTAAATCTGCGGTCTTATTCGTGTGTATTAGCGGTCTAACTTTTAATAAAATATTCCACCGTATTTTCCAATCCGGTATAAAAATCCACTTTAACCTGAAATCCAAGCTTTTCTTTTGCTTTTGTTATATCTGCCATGCTATGTTTAACGTCTCCTGCCCTTTGCTCCTTAAAAACAGGTTCAATATTCTTTCCTAAAATTTTATTGATTCCATTAACCAAATCAATCAGGGTAAACCTTTCCCCGCAGGCAATATTAAAAACTTCTCCTGCTGCCAAAGGGGCAGTGCATGCCAATATGTTTGCCATAACATTATTCTCCACAAATGTAAAATCCCTCGATTGCGTCCCGTCACCATAAATTACCGGTTGTTGGTCATTCATAATCATATTTATAAATTTCGGTATGACAGCACTATATTGAGATGTCGGATCCTGCCTGGGGCCAAATACATTAAAATAACGTAACGCCACCGTTTCCAATCCATAAATCTGATAAAATAACTGACAATAACGCTCTGCAGCATATTTGGTAACTGCATAAGGTGAGAGCGGAGAAACCGGCATACCTTCTTCTTTTGGCAAAGTAGGATTATTCCCATAAACAGATGAAGACGATGCAAAAACAACCCGTTTAACCCCATACTCCTTAGCTGCTTCCAGAATATTTAATGTCCCTGATATATTGACATCGTTGCTGGTGATCGGATCATTGACCGAGCGGGGTACGGAAGGCAATGCTCCCTGATGAAGAATAAAATCAACTCCTTTCACAGCTTGCCTGACAATATGAAAACTTCGAATATCCCCTTCAATAACTTCAAGATTCGGATTATCTTTAAAATCTGATAAATTACTCCTTCTTCCTGTTGAAAAATTATCTAACACTCTAACTTGTTCTCCTCTTAATAGAAGTTCCTTAACGATATTAGAACCTATGAAACCGGCTCCGCCTGTAACAAGAAATACCACTAGTTTTGTATTTTTATTTTTTTACTGCAATTTCTTTTACATTGAAAAGTAATACTCTGAATTTATTATCTTTTTATGTTTATTAGTAAAAACTTGATTATATTTTTTGATTTCTGCAACAAGAATTCTTTAACCCATAAAGCAGGAGTATTTGTCCAACGTTGTGGATGCACGGTTATCATGATTTGTCCGGGGAGTCTGCCTTCCTTCGCGGCATGTATAATTTCAGATGTAGTATGAAATGTTAACCCTTCCTTTTTCCATCTTTCCTGATGTATTGGTATTTTATCCCTCACACTAACTTTATAGCCATCCCATCTCCGTCCTGTATCTGTCAGATAAAAAACACTACTAAAATCAATATCAAAATATGGTTCTCCAATGATCCCTAAATCATAATAACTATATTTAGTCCAAATGGTTTTATTATCAAACTTACTTTTGGGACTACCATGCATACAAATAGTTGAAACAGGAACCAATTTTCTTAATTTCTGCAAGTTATCACAAAAATCCTTATACGCGAAATCAATTATTTCATCATAATTTTTATCTGATTTCGAACTTCGGACTCCAAACTTCGAACTTATAGTATCCATATTCTCATAATGATAGCCTATCTCATGACCCATTTCATGAATTTTCAATATGATCACTTCATCCCAGCTCTCAGGAACTGAACGGAAATAATAAGTACCTTTTATCCCTAATTCATATTCAAGCTCAGCAGTCCTTAATGAGTTTTTAGGTGATAAATCTACATCATGTCTTAAAACAATACCTCTTTCTGGCTTTGTCCTAATAAACTCCTTAAATGTATAAAACAAAAAACCCTGCATTTGCAGGGTTGTTAAAAAATTCTTATAAGTAAATAGTGTAAAATCCATCTACTTAAAATTATATTGATATTCAGGATTTACCATGATAAATTTTGCACTTTCAGGATAGTTTTCAATAAACCAAACCAAAAAAGATGTTACATCAATTTTTTCAGATAGTAACTTTTTTTGCTTTTCTTTCCATTCTTTTAAAATGGATTGGTTTTGAAGCAATTCAATTCCTTTTTCAATGGCTTTTTTTTGTTGTGAATCTTCAAGCGTATAGTTAAAAAGTAAATTATATTCATTTTCCAAATGTTGTGTGTAAAAAGTTTTATGTCTATAAATAATACACGAAGGAACACCAAGCATTGCACATTCCTCAGCCATTGTTGTGCTCTCACCAAATAATAATGTTGCAAAAGCTAAAGCATCATGCATTCTTTCAGGTTGAATCTTAATGCGGTATTTTTCTAAAGTTCCAGGCAACTGGGACTCGGAAGATATAAATACTTTGGCATATTTTTTAAACTCTGTAACAGCTTTAATTTTATTATCATAACTAATCCCTCTATGTCCCATATCATGAGATGCATTCCAGGAAACAAACCGAATGATAACATACTTCTCTCCTTCTTCAACACCTAATTCTTTTAATACAGATTTATCAGGTGAAAAACGTTTTGGATGAAGATAAGCCAATTCGTGGTAGCCAGAATATTTGATAAGTTTATGCGTTTTAAGAGGATGATCATAATCAGCCGTTAAAACATGTTTGGTGAATGGCAAATATAAACGAATCTGCTCAAAATTAAAGGTATCTTCCAATGAAATATGAGGTTTACCCAGAAGCCATGAAGTATGAGCTGCGTAAATAGATCCATGACTTAGCAAAATGTCTGGTTTGAACTTTATTGCAGCTTTAACTTCTTTAAAATCAAAAATTAACATTCCAAATACCTTACCAACTACGGAATTAAATTTTTTACCAAAATTGATATATTCAAATCCATAGCTTGTAAGTAATTGTTTTTCAAACTCTTTATCACGACAAGAAAATAGTATATTATGCCCATTTTTTTGCATTTCCCATGCAAAATGCTTAAAAAGATGCACATGTGCAGGATGACCAATATCAATTAAAATCCTCATTCGCTTACTTTCTTAAGTTTTCTAAAACTTTAAGCCCCATTTTACCAATATTGTAAAGTAATGGATTTAATATTTTAAGATATCGACCGTGCTCGACCTGCCTTCCACCAAACCTTGATTTGAAATCTCTAACACCATAATCTTCTATTGGACTTCCTGCTCCCATAAAGTCGAACAGTGGAATATTGTATTGAGCAGCATATTCTATTGCGGCCCAAGTGGCCATTACTGAAGGATATAGATTTTTATATTCCTTATCAAGTCCACAAACGTAAAACTCATAAATAGCTTTGCCCTGCAAAATTAGGGACATGATGCCACCTATCACCTTTTCATCAAAAATAACCAATAAAATTTTTCCAATATTTTGACGGAAAAACTCTAAAAAAAAAGATTTTGGTAATAGCGGTTTTTTAATTTTATTTTTATATAGTTTGCTTAAGATATTGTAAAAAGCAATCACCTCGCCTGAATTTTTCGCCTCGCGCCAAACGACACCATTATTAATTGCTTTCTTAATCTGTCGTGCTCTTGACTCACTCATGTTTTTAAGCATTATGGATTTCTCATGAATATCAAGATGAAAATTTAACCAGGAAATATATTTAAATCCTAATTTTTCAAGTGAAGCCCTGTAATTTGAATAATCGTGAAAATTTCTTATTTCCAAAAAAATCAATTTATTAGAGTAGAATGATTTAACTTTTCCTAATAAAAATTCTATAGACATGCTTTTGCGATCAAGAACCAAAGGACCTCCATAGATAATTCCTCTGCGAGAGAAAAAGCCTTTTATTCCTTTTTCTTTCTGAATGGTTACGACAACTAAAGATGTAATTTCACTACCTTCCTCAACAGCAAAAACATCAGCTGAGAAATTATCAATTGAATTGAAGAATTCATAGAATGCCATGGTTTGAAATGGGGATGAAAAAGGAGAAGAATTAAGAATTTGTTCCCATTTTTCCCTGTCGATATCACTATTTATTAGTATTTTCATATTATATATTTTGTTCAATCGCTTCAAAAATTCCTGGTTTAAATTCAAATATCTTCATTGAAAGTGTTTTGCCTAATCCTGAGAACTTTTTAATTAATGGATAATATGACGGGTAATCATAAAAGAATTTGTTTTCTGCTTTAAATGCTTTATCAAAATCTTTTCTATCCAGTTTTAGTTTCTTTATTACATAACTGATATCATCTTCAATACTATCTATAATAAATGGTGGTTTGTTTATTTGAATTAATGCTTCTTCTATAGAGATTGCTTTTGATAAAATTTGAGCAGAAAAGGTTATTATCCTTTTGTCAATTCCAAACTTCATAGGTAACCAATAAGCTATTGCAAATCTTGTAAATATATTTTCATGATGATGCCCTCCATAATCTAACCATCCATACTTTTCTTTTAGAATTTTCTTTGCTTTATTTTTTTCGTAGGGCAAGAAATAAAGTGGTCGAATTACCTTAATTTTTTTAATAAATCCATAATATACCCATGAATTTAAAGGTTGCAAAGGAAATGTTTTGAGTTTGGTCTCAGGAGAAAAGTTTTTTACTAAATACCTCAGTTGTTTTGTATCTGAATATGTCCAAGCTAAAGGTTGTTTTCCTTCTGATCTAAAGTCGCTTCCATTAAGAATATATTTTACACCTTCCCTTGCAGAAATTTTGTAAAGAGCAGACTTAATAGCTATATCAGTTGGGGCATCAATCCATGGCAATGAAGCTAAAATATATGCCCGCAGAACTCCAATAACCTCTTCATAATTAATTACATAAGTTTCCAGATCATAATTTAAGGCAGAGGTCATAGCTTTAATATTTTTCACAGCAATATCAGAACTCCATCCATTATCAAGGTTAACAACTAATACCCTTAATGCATATTCCTTTGCTATATGTAAAAGATACGAGCTATCGGTTCCACCACTAACTCCAACGATACAATCATATTGTTTTCCTTTACCATCTGTTTTCATCTTTTCAACAAGTTTTTCCCAATTTGCCATACCTTTTTCACCACGAGGATATTGCTCCATCAGAGAAAGCTGCATTTTAGCGTAATTTGAAACCCCTTGATCATCAAATTTAATTCCCGGAATACTACTATTCCATAGTCCTAATTTGCATGTTTTTATATTATTCATACCTTAAAATGTCTTTTTGTTCCTGATTTAAATAATTAACAAGAATTCCTTTACGGGGGCCATGATAAACGAACATTGAACCTGCAGCTAAAGCTGAGACCATAGTAGATTTTATTGCTTCACGAAAATGATGGATATTTCCAGCCCCGCCAAGTGCAACAACAGGAATAGTTACACTTGAGCTTATTTGCTTCAGAAGGTTAAGGTCATAGCCATTCATCATACCATCATTATCGATTGATTGTATAATAATTTCTCCTGCCCCTGCTCTTTCAATTTGTTGAGCATAATATATTGGGTCATTATTTTTTATTTGAAAACCAGAATAACTTTTAACTATGTATTTTCCAAAAAAATTTTTTGAAATATCAATACAAACCGTAATGGTTGAACTTCCAAACGTATTTGAAGCTTCTTTAACAAAAGTCACATCAACTAGTGCAGCTGAATTAATTACTACTTTTTCAGCACCTGCATTAATAACGTTTTTAATATCGTCAATTGATCGAATACCACCACCAACTGCAAATGGCATTTTAGCTTCCTCACCAACTTCCCGAACAAAATCCAAAGATACTAATCTTTTCTCTTTTGTGGCTAATATATCTAAAAAGACTAATTCGTCAGCCTCCAAATCATTAAAAATTTTTACTGCATTAATCGGATCGCCTATATATCTTTCATCTTTGAATTTCACGGTTTTCACAAGGCCTTCTCCCTTTAATAATAAGACAGGGATTACTCTTGGTCTAAACATTCGCGAAATTTAAAAAGTCTGAAATTAATTGTAAACCCTGTAAGTGACTTTTCTCAGGGTGGAACTGAAAACCGATAATATTATCCTTTTGTATAGAAGAAACAAACTCATAATCATATACTGTTGTGGTAAGAATATCTTTTTCATTAACATTGGTTACATGGTAGCTATGTAAAAAATAATACTCATTTCTAATATTATGTTTAATTTCATTTTTTATATAATTCAATGAATTCCATCCCATATGTGGAACTTTGTATTTATATTTATCCGAAACATGAAACCTGATAACATTTCCTTTAAACCATGACAAACCATCAACATCACCCTCTTCACTATGTTCCATCATCAACTGCATTCCCAAACAGATTCCCATGATTGGTTTTCTTTTTTCCAAAACTTCCTTATTGAGAATTTCAATGAGCCCCATTTGCTTCAAATTCTGCATACATTTTCCAAAATGTCCCACTCCCGGAAGAATAATTTTATCAGATTCTTGTATCACTCTCTGCTTTTGTGTGATAAATGGTATTCCTCCTAAACTTTCAACAGCCTTTAAAACAGAGCGGAGATTCCCCATACCATAATCAATAATTGCAACTTTCATTTGTTTAATGCCACATAGTAAAGATTCAATAATTTATCTGCAATAATTTTGCTATCTAAGTGTTTTATTGCTTCGAAACCCATGGTACGTTGATTAAAGTTAAAAGCTTCAATAATTTTTGATGCAACATCTTTTTCTTCAAATGTAGTCAGATAACACCCTTTAACATTTGAAATGATTTCCCTTACATCGCCCACATCAGTTGAAACGATAGGACAATTGCAGGCCATTGCCTCTTTGATAACATTAGGAGACCCTTCATAAAAAGAAGTTAATAAAAGACAATCAGCTGAGTTGTAATAAAACGGCATTTCTGTTTGACTCAAATTTACTAAAAAATGCACTTCTAAATCATATTCTTTTAGCAAATCAACAGCTATCTTGGCTATCTTGTAATTTTTTTCAGGCCTTTCAGGATTTGAAGAAAAAAGAATATGTTTTTTTGAAGTATCCCATCCCAACTTTTTTAATGCAAGTTTTTTATCGATTGGATAGTATTTGGAAAAATCAACCCCATTAGGAATAATGTGAGCTTTGTTATATCCAAGATTCTTCTTCATTTCCCGAGATTTCACAATGACTTCACTCCAGAAAAACTTTATAAAAAGTTTTATAATCAGTTTCTGTAAAACAGATATAGAGTTAACATCACTCCCCATCAGTGAAACTACTATTGGTACATTAGTAAAAGCGAGAGCAGAAACAATTCCAGATAATGAGTAATGAGCATGAATTATCTCTGGTTGTAAATACTTAATTTTCTTTCTTAAATTTTTAATATTACTTAAATACCCAAAAAATCCTCTACCAATAATATCGAAAAAATAAACATCGTGCCCCTTTTCAAGAAGGCTTCCCCCCTGATTTTGCGAAATTGGATCTACACCATGATTGCCACTTCGAACAAATAAAATTTTCATTTATTTAAAAAATCAATAATAGATTCACTATAAATTTTCTCTATCTCATTTTGAATCAATTCATGCCTCCAAATTGATTTTTCTTTAATAAAGTAATATTTTGACATATTTATTGTTGAAGTTCCGAAATATAAAGCCTGAAACTCAATTAGATAAAACTTAGACCCGTCATAAATTATGTCCAGTGACAAATGTGGCACATTTAAAGTATTATAAATTGCTTCAGCATAATCTAGTAATCCATAAGGTATAGCTGCGTTAATATCAGTTTTATAGTTTGTTTTACTCCCACTTGCACGAAAATCATTTTTTCTAACTCCTCTATTTAAAACAAAATATTTTTTACCAAAAATAAGTACTTTCCAATCATTCTTCAAATTTGGAATAAAAGGTTGAATAATAAATTTATTCCTATAAATAGATTCTCTTTGATAACCTTTATGTAAATAACTTCTAATTAAATCCTTTATATCCTCTTTAATATATAAATAATCCTTTATTATTTTTACCGTTTTAATAAGTTCCTTTTTATTCTTTACTAAAAAAACCCCTGTCCCAGCTGCTCCTTCCGCTTTTTTTAAAACTGCCGGAAATGTTATATTATCAATATCTAAAAGCAAGTCCTTAAGGGACCCAAAGTGCTTTGAGTAAAAATCATTTTCTTTTAAGATTGTTGTCCTTAAAAACTCCATAAAAACCTTATTATTATTTGCTCTGAGAAACTTATATCCTGGAATTAAAACAGCTCCAATTTGTTCTAAACCCAATACTACATCTTCAATATAGTATTTGTAATGATAGCCGATATCTTCTGAAGAAGTATATATAACAAATACACCTCTGTATTTATCATTATTTCTTAAATCAACTTTATGAAAATATTCGTATTCAATATAGTATCCATTCTCTTCAAAATATTTGGACAATAAATTTTTATCCATGCCGCTGCGATATGGATTATCAAAGTGCTTTGATCCAAACCTGTTTTTATAATCTACAAGGGCAATAATTCTGTTTTTATTCATAGCCCATATTATTTTTATAAATTATTATGCTATACATCATAAGAATAGTATCACGATAGGATTCTTCATCAATATTTCGTAAACTTTTTAAATCATCTATCAATAATTCGTTATAAAAATTGCTGTGGGTAAGACTCAAAAGAAAAGGTATTGAATTTTTAATCCCAGAAATAATCCCAAGGTTATCAAAATCAGTACTTAATAGTTTTCTTTTTAGCCTTTTACTAATAAATGGGAAGAATAAAAGCGGTCGGAGGATTGAATTATTTACAATTGCTGGAGAATATCCTTTTCCTGTTTTAGTCCAGTACATTCTTGTATTTGTTCTTCTAATTACTTCTGAATAAAGCACTTGTCCTTTATATCTTTTCAAAGGATTATCAGTCATAAAATCACTATAAGCTCCTAATAATTCTGTTTTTATTACCTTTTTAAAGAATTGAAAATCAATATATGGTGTACGTACTGGTAATTGGGACATTTGAGTCTTCACCCATGGCCCAAAAAACTTTCTGAAAACTTCCTCAATAATAAATACATATAATGCTTTGTTTTTTCCCATTTTTTTTAAAAGATCAAGCTTATATTTCCATGTTTCTTCAATTATAAATTCAATTTCCTCATGATACTCTTTGATATTAATATATCTAAAGGATTCTGAGTTGAATATTTTCTCTTTGTATTTTTTAAAATCATCCTCTCTGAATAAATCAATTAAAGCTTTTGATGTTACAGCTCCTGTAGCATGCACTGACCTAAACAATTCACTTCCACAAACCCCAGATATAAGTATATCGCCTTTTTCTTTCACCTTTAATGCTAAATAATCAACATGAGCATAGAGAAATCCGTTTGCGCCATCTGTATTTTGAATAAATTCAGTTGCAGATTTATAATAATCACGACTTAAATAATCTTCATCAAGGTTTATCCAAAAATATGGGATACCTAAATTTTCAGCGTTAGCTTTTGGAATATACACATCATCATTGGATAATTTGCCATAAGAAAAGGTTACAAAATTCCTATGTAAATTCGTTGCAATTGAAACAAGAGTTCTGCCATCAAATCCTCCAGTAAAGGATATAACAGCACTATTGTCAGGGATATACAGGCCAAATAATCTTATAACTTCTTCACTTAATTCTGTTAATGCTTTTTTCCATACAAGCGGTTGACTCAATAACTCATCTCTAACGTCATAATATTTAATAAATCTATTTTCATTATTTGAAATTAGTAAATATGACATTGACGGGAATAATTCAATCTCTTCAAAAAAAGTTTGAGTTCCAAACTGATAATTAAATAAAAGCTGATTAATTAACCATTTTTTATTCTCGGTCAATTTCATTCTCCCCATTACTTGTTTTTTAATCATTCGAACTGATGAGGATAAGATAGAAAAATCATTTAAGTAATATACTGGTAAAAGCCCAAAAGCGCTACTAGTTATGTATAAATTCTGCCTATCACTTAAAAAAGCATAAAAATTTCCTTTTAGATTGTTTGTAAGTTCAGCAATACCATCGTGTTTAATATTAAAATCAGTGATATTAATACAATCCCCTATGATTATAAGTTTTCTGCTCTCATCTTCGATAATGTAGTCAACTTTTTTGCAATGTAAATTATAGTTGTTATTCAATTGATGATTTAAATGAAAATCTGAATTATTACTAGTATTTCTAGAAATAATAAAATCAATCATTTAAAAGTTCTTTATATTTTATTCCTAAATTGAACCAAGAGTAATCCTTTAGTCTTTCTGACTTCTCGGAATATCCAATAATTGTTTGAATTTTTCTCATTCCATCTAAAATTTCAAATTCGTCATTTTTAACCCTAATTATATTTTCATTAAAAAGATAATAAAATGTTGGTGATTTAGGATTGGAATATATAAATAAAATCGGTTTTCCTGTTTCCTGTATTTCTAAAATTTTGCCTGGAACTTGATATCCTTTGTTATTATCAATAAATACAATACAATCAGACTTCTGATATTCCTTTACTAGCAATTCCCAGCTAATTGCTCCTTGATAAGAGCAGTTTTCTGAATGAGGTAATAATTCTTTTTTAATGTTACCAAAAATATTTAATTGAAATAATCCATTAAATGAATCTATAGCCTTATATAGTTCAAAAGCCTCTCTGAAATTTTTATACAATCCACCTGCGTAAATTAAACGAATGTTACTATTTCTTTTTTTTGATTTCAATAAACATCGTTGAATTTTATTTATACCTTGCTCAATTACAAATACTTTTGTATTTTTAAATTGTTCAATATATAATTTCTGAATTGAAGGATTCAGCACAACGACTTTATGAATATAATTTAAATATTTTTTCTCATACTTATATATGTAATTTTTATTATATATAAAAGAATAATCATTATCGCTATTAAATGAAAAAGGATCGCTTAAATCACAAGTTATCTCAACATTATAGTTTTTTCTTAAATAAGGTGCTAATTGGTATAAAGAGAAAGGAGTCATCCCAATAATTACTTTTTTGAAATCATCTTTTTTAAACAAGTAATCAATTTCTTTTCGATATTTTCTCAATATATATTTATATTTATCAGGGAATACAAAATATCTTAAAAACTTTTTATATAGGTATTTAATAACACCCTTTGTAGTTTTAGAATTATGAATATTATTATTAACAGAGGCACTCAGCTTAGAAATAGTAATAATTTGAATATCCTTATCAAAATAAAAGAAATTATATGATATCAGCGTGATATTGTAATATTTTTTTAATTCAGATAATAAATTATTATATCTGACTCCCTGGGATGAATAAGGCATAATATTGCCACAAATAAATAGTAAATTTTCCTTATTCATTCACATCTCAAAATTTATTACACAATTTTAAATTAACAAGGATAAGTTTTTCATGTGTTTTAAACTCCCATCATTATAATTGAATTATTAACGATTTATAAAATTAATATACTATAATATATTTTATAAAATGATTACTTAATTTAAAAATGATTATTTTTTAAAATTAACTACATTAGGACACATCTGTCACAAAATAAAAAAATTTGAAAGGGTTGGCAAAAGTTGCCTGAAAACAGGCAACTTT
>ERZ795051.3090-NODE-3090-length-17438-cov-5.580222_pt1 | contig 17438 bp, 17 predicted proteins | sample MGYA00375135_ERZ795051 | MGnify/ENA primary metagenome ERZ795051 (study PRJEB30180, sample SAMN05720222) | activated sludge metagenome | isolation source: Anaerobic digester | place: Japan | collected 2015-05-26 ... | reverse complement strand
AGAAACAGTTTTCACTTTTCCTCTCTTTTCTATTTTGTATTTGATAAACTTCGGGTTTATCAGTGTGTTTTGCGGATATTATACATCAGGAGGATTTTTGTAAAAGAAAGAACTTGGGGGGGTTTGAGATATAACGCACGTTGTTTGAAGACTTTTTAAATTTTGGCCGGTAATCTGTTATATTTAAAATTATGAAATCTCACAGGGCACAGATGGCCTTGAAGCCGGCAGGATTTCTTCTTATGCTGGTTTTATACTTTTGGTTGGGTACCAAGGATCTATATATTGATGTAATAAATCCTGATGGAATAAACTGGCATAACAGAACAAACGCATTTGTAACAGCATTAAAGGAAGGGAAATATAGTGATACGTTTCAGGTTTATCATCCGGGTATAACCTTGATGTGGATTTCCGGTCCGGTACTTAATTTATTTCACAATAATCAAATTAGCGATGTTACTTCAGATGAGGCAAAAACTACATTTCTTGAACGGGATTATTATGCCAAACTTTCTCTTGTAATTTTCTCCTTGGTAATTTTTGCAATAACATTTGTGGTTCTATGGAAGCTCGTGAATTACAAATTTGCTTTTATTTTCTCAATTTTCTTTATATTTGAACCCTTCGTTTTGGGAATGAGAAGACTTTACCATCTCGATTATTTGATGACCACATTAGTGTTCCTTGGTTTTACCTTGGTGGTTTATTTCAGCTACAAATCTCAGAAATGGTTTTTGTTGCCTTTGGCAGGGTTGTGTTTTGCCCTTGCCGTTCTGACAAAATCCTCTGCAGTTATGGTTCTGTGCGCGGTTCCTTTTATTTTCTTTCTTGGGGATGCAACATGGTACAAGAAATTAACCGCGCTTTTTGTTTTTATAGTTTCAACAGCGCTATTTCTGTATGCGTTTTTTCCGCCTGTGTGGAAAGACCCTGTAAAATCATTTCCTGGATATTACAAAAAAATCGCCTTCGGCGTTTCGGATATCGGAATTGCTGGAAAGAGAGAGATAGGTACTTCCGGAAAAGGGGAAAGCACTGTTCTGGAAAAAACATTAAAAGATAAAGGCAACCTTTTTTACTTATCTTCTTTATTTGTTAGGTTATCGCTTACCGCTTCCGCTCTGCTCATAATCACCATTTCCATCGGTTTTTACTTTTTTTTAAAAGAATTTTTTCTGTTTATCGGCCGGATAATTAAAAATAAGAAAATTCCGAAAGAATATAAATTCCCCCCGGGTGTATGGCTGTCATTTTGGTCCTTCTGCCTATCTGTTGCCATAATGATAGCGCTCACACTGGCGGTAAAAAAATCTGACAGATACATAGTTTTGATTTTTCCATTTTTGTTTGTTCTGATTTCCTACTTTTTAAGTAATATTGATAAAAAATTGTCCGTTGTATTTGCAGTTGTTTATCTGGCAGTAGTCGGATATGAATTAAAAGAGATACATCCTTATTACGCCGCGTATTCAAATCCATATTTTGGAGGTCTCGAGACGAGATTAAATGTGTTTGATAACGCCCCCTTTGGTATAGGAATTTACGAAGCGTTTCAAATTGTTAAAAAAGATATGGAAAGCAATGACTATAATGGTTACTACACTATTTCCGGTCCGAAATCCATTAAGGCTATATCGGAGGGAGGTAGGTTTTCACTGTATCCGAGTTGTGTGACCGACTATAGTGTTGTTTTTGGGTTAGAGGATCAGCCAACGGACAGGTGTGCCCAAAAATATGAAAAGATCGGAAGCGTCAATATATCCGGTTTAGATTATTGGAATGTGTACAAAAGATTGTCTCAGAAGCACGAAAGCAACCACTATTCGGAGTGAGCCGCCGCATTGAGTAAGTTAGTCAAGGGCAATTTATTTATCTGTTGATTGCGCCTTCCGTTGTATAATCTATCTAATGAGAGAGGCAATACTCTATAAAAAACTCAAAGATAAAAAAGTCCAATGCACCGCTTGTAATCACTCCTGTATCATTGATGAAAACAAAGTCGGAATCTGCGGAGTAAGAAAAAACATCGGTGGGACGTTGCAACTTTTGGTTTATGACAAGGCAATTGCCGTTAATATTGATCCGATAGAAAAAAAGCCGTTTTTTCATGTTCTGCCTGGTGAGACGGCGTATTCATTTGGCACTTTAGGGTGTAATTTTCGCTGTGCAAATTGCCACAACTACGATATTTCCCAAATGTTTGACATGAAAGGAAATATTGACTTGTACGAGGATTTTCTGTGGGGGGATAATTACCCTCCGGAAAAAATAGTTGAAAATGCAGTTGGTAGCGGGTGTACAAGCATCGCCTATACATATAACGAACCTACTATTTTTGCCGAATACGCCCTCGAAACTATGAAAATGGCAAAAAAGAAGAATCTGAAGAATCTCTGGGTTTCAAATGGGTTTATGTCCAATGAAACAATTGATCTTTTGCTTCCCTACCTGGACGCTATAAATGTGGATATTAAATCTTTTGATGATGAGTTTTATCAGAGAAATTGCGGGGGACATCTAAAGCCTGTTCTGGAAAATTGCAAAAGATTTGTAAAAGAAAGAATTTGGCTGGAAATAACCACTTTAGTTATTCCTACTCTTTCTGACGACATGGCTATGCTTACAAAATTAGCGGAATTTATTAAAAAGGATTTGGGAGATTTTGTACCCTGGCATATAAGCGCCTTTTCTGGTCCGATCTCATGGAAACTAAAGAATTTACCCTCTACCGGCGAAGAAGTAATCGAAGAGGTGTATAAAATCGGGAAAAATTCCGGTCTTAAATTTGTTTATGGAGGTAATATTCGGGACGAGGGTTTGGAATCAACTTATTGCCCCAAGTGCGGAGCTCTTTTGATTCAGCGTCATGGGTACTCTGTGGAGATTAAAAATCTTAAAGATGGTGTATGTACAAAATGCAATGAAAGGATACCGGGAATATGGAAATAAATGTCAGAAAACCTGCTGTGGCCGGGGCTTTTTATCCCGCCGACGAGAATGAACTAAATAAGATGTTGAGGGAATTTTTTGATAATGCTCCTGTATCAGACAAAAGGGTTCCGAGAGCAATTATTGTGCCTCACGCGGGATATGTTTATTCAGGACAGGTAGCGGCTCTTGCATATAAATTGGTTAAAGATTATGAAAAGGTGGTTCTGTTGGGGCCGTCTCATACGGTTTATTTGGAAGACGTCGTGTCGGATACGCATCAGTTTTGGGAAACTCCCCTTGGTTTAGTAAGTATTGTGAAAAATGATTTTGAGAAAAACGAAGGAGCTCATGCAAACGAACATTGCCTTGAAGTCCAAGTGCCGTTTCTTCAATTTGTTTTGAAAAAATTTGAGATTTTGCCGCTTGTTGTCGGAGAAGTAGATGTGAAATCTGTAAGTGAAAAAGTGCAGAAAGTTTTGGATGATAAAACCCTTTTGGTTGTAAGTTCTGATTTATCTCATTATCACAGTTATGACATGGCGGAAATACTTGATAATGAAACAATAGAGAATATTAAAAATTTGAATGAAAACGAAAGTATAGATGCCTGCGGAGAATTTCCGATACGCATCTTAATAGATATAGCAAAAAAGAAAAATTGGAAGCCCAAGGTTTTAGGTTACAAAAACTCTGGTGATGTAACCGGAGAGAAGTTTCGGGTTGTTGGTTATACAAGTATTGCTTTTTATGCTTAGTGAACAAGAAAGAAAAATACTTTTAGATTTGGCGCGCTCCTCCATAAAAGGGGATTTGCCTGATTTGGAGATTATAGAACAAACCGTTTCCGAAAATCTGAAAAAACCGAAAGGCGTGTTTGTAACTTTAACCGAGAACGGAGAGTTAAGGGGATGTATCGGAAATATAGTGCCTGTTGAGCCGTTATATAAGGCGGTGATAAGTTGCGCAAGAGACGCCGCGTATAGCGATTGGAGATTTCCGCCCGTTCGGGAATACGAGATTGATCTTTTAAAAATTGAAATTTCCGTGCTTTCCGATCTTACACCGCTTGAATATTCTACGGTTGAAGATTTACTTGGAAAGCTGGATGAAAGCTTGGGGGTGGTAATTGAAAAGGAGGCGCATAGAGCCACCTTTCTTCCTCAGGTTTGGGAGGAGCTTCCGAAAAAGGAAGATTTTTTGAGTCATTTGTGTGTTAAAGCCGGGCTCAGTCCTGACGAGTGGAAAAGCAGAAAATTGAAAATTTCGGTTTATACGGTTGAGAAATTTAGCGAAGAATAAAGATGTGAAAATACTCTTTCCATAAAGTAGAGATTAAAGAGCAAAAAAATAATAAAACGATTATGTTTGTGAATTTTCTGTTTCTCATTAGCTTGCATTGACCATGTAAGAATATCTAGAATTATAGTAATTTAATCCGATTGTAGAAGAAATTTAGAAAATTACATATAATTTTAAATATGTTTGCTTATCTGGTTAAGTTTTTTTTCGGTGTAATAATACTTCTTTTATCCACTCAGATCTTTGTTCGTCTATCCGTAAAGTTGTCTAAGGTGTTTAGAATATCTCCCCTAGTAATTGGGATGGTAGTGGTTTCATTCGGAACCACACTTCCGGAACTTTCAGTTTCAATTACTTCCTCTACTACCGGAAACTTGGGATTAGCATCAGGTACAATAATGGGATCTACAATAGTAAATTTTTTTCTGGTCCTCCCGGCGGCAATTTTACTTGGGGACAATCTGCGCATTGGTACTACCAAAACACAGAGAAGTGGTTTAGTGCTTCTTTTTTCGGTTGTTTTATTTTTATCTCTTCAGAAGCTAGGAATAAACCATTACGTGTCGGGAGCGTTATTAATACTTGGGGTGATTGGATCAAATATTTTGGAATATAAATGGGGGGTTATTGGAAGAGTTCAGGAAGATAAACCAGTTATAGATTTATTTAAAAAAGAAAAAGCCACCCCGGATCTTATTTTAGGCATTGTATTTTCGGTTGCGGCAGTAACCTTAGGAGGCCTTTTGATAGTAACGGCAATGGAAGATCTTTCTGCTATATCCGGGTACTCCACTACAGTGTTGGGACTTACATTAGCCGGTATTGCAACTTCTCTGCCCGATTTATTTACGGCTGTTTCCAGTCAGAAAAAAGATGAAGATAAACTTACCATAGGACATATTATAGGAGGTAGCATATACAACCTTTTATTTATAGGGGGTGTTACAAATATTGTTGGAGGTACTATAGATATAAGTATTACAGAGACCGCTTTCTTGATAGGAGCCGTCGCTATATTTCTCTTGATACTTAGGTTTTATAAAGGGCGGGATATTCCAAAATGGATAGGTATTGCTCTACTTTTAATGTTCTTCATTTATATTTACGCTGTTTCCTTCTCACCACAATCTAAAGTTAGTTGAAGCAGATAAATCTTTTATTATTGAGGTAAACTACGTGCCAAAAACCGTTCGTTGGTATAAAAACCGCCTCAGATGTATTTTACAATCTTAGGCGGTTTACCTATTATTTATTATGGTTGGCAATATACCCCTGAATAGGAGTATACGTAAAAAACTCCTTGCTGCCTTTGTTGGAAATAGGCAAAACAAGGGCCGCAAACTCCAGGAGGTGGATTAATTTCACGCCACAGGACGACAACCTTTCCTTGCTCATCACCGATGTCCGGAGAAGGAGAAAATAAAATCCCAAAAAAATCCCCGAATACCATATAAACGACAAGACAACAGAAAAGAAAAAGAACTACGCCAACTATTATCGTGGCAACTACACCAAGCTTTGATTCATTTTCCATTTTTCTCTCCTTATTTTGTTTTTTGTGAAAAATCTCCCATATTATAGGATAAATTAATCGCTACGTCAATAACTATAGGTTTTACAGAAGAGGCTTTGCCATTTGGAAATTTGTATCAATCGTATGTCTATGATTTGACGATTTCGGAGAATTTATAGTAGTATGAAATGTATGAACGAGCCAATAGGGCAATCAAATAAAAGCAATGATCCTAAAGAAGAAAGCTTTTTAGAAACGTCTTTGGGAACATCACCGTCTGAGCCACCATCCCGCAAAAAACTTCTCTTTCCTAAAGCTACAATACCGGTTTTGATATTTGCATTCTTGATAATAGTTGTTTCAAATGTTATTGGTTCAATGCGGACAGGGGAAATAAAAGATGACTTCTATCCAGCAAATTCAGCGACTCGGACCGATAGCGGAGACGATCATGACAATTTTCTCGAGAAGATTGAAGAAGAGTTTTGGGATTATGCAGATCAATATGGTGGAGTAGTTAGTAAAAACGATCAACTTAATCTTTGGTGGGTAAGTTTCGATGGATTAAACATCATCAACGATTCGTCGGGAGTCATACTAGAGATTCCTTGTTCTGGTGGGGTAGATGAATATAAAGAAGGAATTGATAGGCTTAAGAATATTTCGGAAGATATAACTTCAAAATTGCAATACATAATGAAAACTGAGGGTTATGTTTACAATCCGGACAATTCTTCCGATTCATTTGGGGATTTGAAATACTACGACTACATACAGGCCTACGAAAAAACCCCTTCTAAATGTGCTCTGGTAGTAAATCCGGACTGCGGTAATAACTTAAACGGCAATGGTAATGGTAGCATGGTTTATACTATTGCGTTCTCGTGCACCGATGATTTCGAAAAAAATTATGAAATACAAGCCCCATATCTAAAAGATTTGGAAATTAAAGATAGTACGATCTCTTTTGATAGGGAGAAAGATGGTTTTGTACGCCTCAATGTCAATGGTAGGAGGTCTGGTCATTATATCATTGCTAAATTTATTGATGGTAAATGGATGAATTTAGTTGAAGGTCAGGACTACCCATCCTGTGAGAAGATTGATGCTTTGGGTGTACCTCAGGAAATATATTTGAACTGTTGGGTTGGAAGCGAAGAATTGAGGTTCAAAAACTTGTGATTTTTTTCAGCGTCTTTTCACTTTATCCTTGCAGTGCAGTTTTTAATACAACATTAGATTAGCGGACACTAAATACTCCACATCACTCTCGTATTAATTGGCATATAATTTCTATATGCCAAAAAACTTTTTAGAGGAAGGAAAAAATCCCGGACTCGGAACAAGAGATTTACATAAAAGAGGCTTCACCGGCAAAGGTGTTAAAGTGGCAATAATTGATCAGAAATTGAGGCTGACTCATATAGAATATAAAGATCGGATTGAGAGGTACGTTGAGCCGGAGAATATTGACGAGCATCCGTCAATGCATGGATCTGCTGTAAGTAGTTTATTGTGCGGAGCCGATTGCGGGGTCGCTCCCGAAGTTTCCTTGTATTATTTTGCAAATAAATCGGGCCGCTCGTTTAAAGCAATTTCAAACTCTTTGAACGGAATAATTAGGTTTAATTTGGAAAAATCTTTAAAAGAACGGATAAGGGTCGTAAGTATATCTATAGGTTATAAAAACGGTGTTGAGGAAGAAGGTTTGATAGATTTTAAGAATAGTGTTGATAAAGCTCTTAGGAGCGGTATTTTTGTTTTTTATATCACCAATCGTCACCTGAACTTTATAGGGGGCGGTTCCGATACCGATAAAGACGACCCGCTTACGTATAAGCCCGCTTTGTATTTGAATGGCAGGGTAAGAAAAGACTCTATCATTGTTCCTACAGATTACCGGGCGTATGCCGATTATAGAGATGATATTTCATATATTTATGAAGAAAAGGGTGGTATGAGCTGGGCGGAACCTTATTTGGCGGGGTTGGCAGCCCTGTGTCTACAGAAGAATGATGTGTTGAATTTTCCCGATTTTATGGAAATTGCAAAAAAGACTGTTGCTCATACAAAAGATGGGGTTGGTATTATTAATCCCGGAGGTATTGTTGATTCGATCTGATTTTTAAAATACATTTTAGTTTTTCAAAATGGTCGCAGAGTAATGAAAGATTTCATTGGTACTTCTAATCTCCATTGTTGTAAACCTCGTATTGAACAGGCTTTGATGATACTATACATATAGTATCCCAATGAAAATAATGAAGAATAGAAAAATCTTGATAGTTCTACTTGTGTTTATCTTAGTATCTGCAGTCGTAGCTGTTTTCCTAATGAAAAACCCGCATAAACAAACCGTTGTTGAAAATGTGTCGAGTAAGCAACCGGAAGTAAGTACAACTATAGCTGTTGATTTCAATGGTGATGGTGTTAGTGAAAAAGTTAATGTAGTGGAAGTGCAGGATAACCTTATTAATATTGAAGTTTATGATAACAACGGGAAGAAGATCGCTACTTTATGGGATGGGATGTCCTTATACCCCACAACTTTGTATAAAGTTATTAATCTGAATACAAAAAGCCAGAAACAGTATCTTCAGTGGAATATGGCGACAGGTCCACACCAAGTTGAAACGGTGTTTTTAACCATTGTTGGCGATAAAATTCACCCGATATATAGCAGTGATTTTGAAAAGAAAGTACTATACTCGCCATTTTATACATCAAGAGGAGAGATAGTCGTAGGTGATGCGAACAATGATGGGCTTAGTGAGGTAATAGAGAGTATAGATGAGTATCCTGTGAATGCCCCACGTTTAGAGGATCCTAATATTGAAAAAATGATAAGAGATGAATTTTCGAAAAATGGTGTTGACGAGCAGAATATTCAAAACTATATAAAAATCGTTACTCGTGAGAACTATGGCAAAGGGAGGGGAAGGAAAGTTATTATGGCAATTCACAGTTTTGTTGATGCAGAAGTACCGTTTTTTAGAAAGCTTCCAGCTGATGAATATGAGAAAATTGCAGGACCTTTGATAGCGGCGTCAATTGATATAGCGAAGAAGCAACAAGAGGAGCCTAACGATAACTTTGAGGCAAGTACCCTTATAAGGTATAGTGATCTGGAACAGGATTCAAAGGATTTTAATGATTTTGTTAGAGATTTTTGGACACATGGGAGACCTTTTGAGTTTCCTTTTTCAGAAGATATGGTGAACTATTCCATTCTTATTAGTCCACATTAATCCACCGAATCACTTTCCTAATGAGTTCAGCGAATAATGGAGGATTACACAAGTATGAGAAAAAACGAAAAGAGTATCGGGCAAAACAGAAAGAAATTACAAAAAAGATTGGTAAACTGTTTGAAAGTTCTGAACCCGAAGAAAAATGGCTACTTTTGAAGATGACACTTCAGAACTTGAAGCTAAGGGGCAAAAAAGTCCGATATGACTGGATAAAACCCTTTGATAAGGTGGCTTTTTACGCCTCTCGTCAAAGCTGGCTCGCCAGGTGGGATGATTTTCGAACTTTTAGTTATAGTGAGAAGGTTTGTGATTTGGTTGAAAGTATAGTGTAAAAAAACGATACCGTCTTGGGGTTACAAAAAAATCATCTTTGATTTTTCTATTGCCTTACGACGGTATGTGTTCTGTACTACTGATCTCTTTTGACTACCCCCTTGCGTTTATCCGTACGAAAATATATATCTACTCGGCTGGATTCCACAGGACTCGGTCCAAGAACGTATCCTTTTACAATCCAGGATTTACCGGAGCCGTCCTCTCGAAGTAATCCATTGACAACTACTTCTATAGTGCCTTTTTCTGTTGCAAAACGGACAGATAGGCGATCCTTCTGGTTGCCCTGCAAGAGAGAGAGCGTGAGGTCTAAAAGATTTGGGCCATTAACAATATTTATTACATGTTCCATCCAGAACTCCTTGTGTGTTATTTGCTTTTATGATAGGTAAAAGCATCCTCTTACTCGATATTTTGAGTGACCTAGCACATATGTGTAGGAATTTCTATCATTATTGTTATTATAACTTAAAATTGAAGTTCTGTCAAGTACTATAGGATATGTGGCTCAACACCGTGAAAAACGTTAGAACCTTTTTTGAGAGTAGATCAGACGAATGCGTTTACATTGCCTGATATATCTCCAAAAAGAATTATCATCTATGCCATCGGGTAAATGTATTACCTGTAATTTAACCTCGGATTTTAAAATCAATTACAAATAGATTCGCAGGGTATTCCGTCATCATCCCCATCTCTTTTTAAACATCCACAAGTATTCAACTGATAGTAAGCCTCTTCACAAGAACTCATTTGTGTGCAAGTTTTACTGCAATTACATGTATAACTAGCAGAAGGGTTCTGTATAATAGGTTGTGGTATAGTGGGCTCAACTTCCTCTGTTTTTGTTGGATTACACAGGTTTCCCCATAAACCCCTACTATTATTTCTGGCTTCTTGCTCAGCCGCTAAAAATATATTTTGGTATTTTACATCGGGGGGATAAGTAGCAATTTTTGCGTAACCCTCTTTTAAAAGAGACTCGTTAATCATTTTTCCATCTAAATAAATATATCGTAGCAGTCTGCCATATTTATCAGTTTCAGAAACATCCTTTTCCATCTCAATTTCTTTTCCTTCAACAAGTTCCTTGTTTTTATTTGCTGCCTCTTGCCCATAACACTCTACAGTACCGGATATTTCAGGAGTATCCATGCCGATGTACCTAACCTTTAATCCGTCTGTAATTTCTATAGTGTCGCCGTCAATTACTTTTGTTACGGTTGTTTTTTCACGTGTAGGTTGGTTGGGTTGTTCTTTCTGCTCTGCAGCCCCTGCTGTTTGCGGTTGTGTTGATTGTTCGGTAGCCGTATTTGTAGAAGGTGTTGTTTCCTTGATTTCCGTAACCTCTTTTTGTTGCCGGATACTTGAGTTGCCTGTGTTATTTGGAAATAATTCTATCCAACGAGGAGTTGCAGTCAATCCGATCAATGCCGTTAAAACTATAAGTACCCATCTACGTTTTGTACCCGATTTGTATATTTTATATGAGATAAAAATCGACACTAATAAAGGTAACAGGGGAGGTAAGACTAAACCAACAATCCCAAGTAATATGTATTTCCATGGTATTTTTTTCATGTTTATTTAATCTAATTGGATTATATATCAGAACAACAAGGGATTTACAAGATATCTGTGGGGGAAACTGTTGTGCTCGATGTATCTGATAGGTTTGAATTGCAATTCATCTTGATTTGAATATTCATATTTAATAACTAAATCCTGTAAGCAACAACATGGTGGATCATTCCAGTGATGAGCCCGTTCTACAATATTAAACTAGTTTGGTACAGATGTTTTCTCAAAATGCACATCGTAACCGCTCGTATAAAATAATACTTCGCTGGGATTCAAAAAATATAAATTGCTTTGCTCGGTCTTTGCAACTTGCATTACCACAAAAAAACAAACTATTGAGAGTTTGGGATTAAATCAACCCAACCAGCTTTAGCGACTATTTAACCTTGTCGCTATTGCTTTCTGCTCATCATACAAAGGCTTATCTTGGTCTATCATTTTTTGTTCGGTAGTGCTTAACCACTGGTTTGCTTCCATTTTAGCCACGATAGTTGAAATATTGGCAATTCTTATAGAAATAATCTCATTGATTCTATCAACATCTTGTTTATTCTTTTCGTAAAATTCTTTATGTTCTTTTAATTTTTTCCAACTTGGTTGTATCTCTCTTAGTCTGGAAAGACTTGTCTTCCAAAACTCTATATCCTCACCTTCGTAGTTAGGTGGAGTATACCCAGCCGCATGGACAACAATGAGCTGTGTAGGACACCCATTTAACTCTCCCTGGACTTCCCCGATGCCTATATCGTCAAATTTTTTATCAAACCACACATTTTTAGCATCTGTTGTATCTCTCTCAAGATAATCCTCGACCAACTCTTCAGCGGTGTAGTATCCTTCTAACGACCATTCCCAAACATAACTATTCCAATAACCAGCTTTTGACATCGCACTTGAAACTACATCATAGGAAGTCTGCTCTTGAATTGAATTGTGCTTTAAGAGCGACTCGCCTCTTATTTTTGCAGAAGCATCTAATTTCGGCTCATATTTTACTGGGGTCGCTCCATTTTCTTTGCGTTTTTCATTAAGAAGCTCAACAAACCGACTTCTGTCTATTATTGGTTTTGCTGTGTCAGCCAAATCATTGGTTGTGTCGCGCCAGTTTTTATCTAACTTGCCTTTTTGCTTTTCAAGAGGAAGAACATGAGTAATGTCCTTAATCGGAGCAAAACCGATTTCTCTTGAGTCAGAACTGCCTTTTCTATTATCTCCCATAGCAAAAACTGCATCTTGAGGGACGGTAACTACTTGGCATTCTTTTAAGAATTTCTCACCAAATGTTGAGCGTGGTTTAGCAATATAAGGTTCTTTCTGTGGTTCCCCATTAAGATAAACAACGCCGTCTCTAAGCTCTATGGTATCTCCTGGCAACCCGATAATTCTCTTTAATAAACCTGCAGGTTCGGCTCCGTCTCTGCTTGTTAACTCTCTTGTTGCATCATTTTCCCAAGTGACTATATCGCCCCTTCCTAATGTGTGTCCCAAATACCTTTTCCCTCCTATAATAATTCCATTAGGGTAAGGTAAAAAGCCAGCCGTTGAAACTATCTCTTTTGCTAATTCCTTATTGCTCTTACCCTTAGTTCCCTTTTCCCAGGTTGGGTACATTGAGCCTGTTCCTGCGATGTTGATATCTTCTGTTATATAACCGAGTTGATTGGCAACCAAAGCACCGATAATAGCATACCCCCCAATCCAAATGGGTAAGATTATGACTCCAACTAAAATCAGAGCGACTATCTTACCCAATATCGGTTTGAGGTGTAGTGATTTTAGCAATTCCTTGAATCCACCGTGTCTCAATCTCCTAATAATCTCAAGAGGTCTAAGAATATAAATCAGCAGGTATAGAGGCAAAATGGCAAGAATAAAAAATAATTTAATAAGAAAAATGAAGATATTTTGCTTCTTTTGAGCCTTTCTGGCTATAAGTTGTGTGGTAAAACTTATTACTCCCACTAAGAACGCTAAACACCCCAATATAATTAAGCCGAGAAGTGAAAACACAAAAACAGTGGGCATCTTATCAAATAACTCTTTCCTAATACCAGTCACATAAACAATAATTGCAAAAACGCCAAAGATACAAGCTAACCAAACGAAAACTGATATTTTAGTAACTCTACTAAGAAATTTTTTTCTGTCTAATTTTAAAGATAACCTTTTCAACATGGCTTAACTCACTTGTTATAAATTTTAGCAAAAATTGACTACTTATAATAAGTAGAGTTAAAGATGTAATGAAACTATAGAATACGAAGAAAAATTTAACATTGTCATTAAAGCCATTCGCAAAGCAAGGAAAATGACCTCCAAGCTGAAAGTAACTCAAAAAAGAATTAGGCTCAGGCGAGTAACCCCATCTTACCTGCTAAAATTGGCTTCTAATGTGGGCAAGTTGTTTGAAAGTTCTGAAGCCCACGAAAAACGGCTACTTTTGAAGATGATACTTCAGAACTTGGAGCTAAAGGGTAAAAAAAGTCCGATATGACTGGATAAAACCCTTTGATAAGGTAGCTTTTTATGCCTCTCGTCAAAGTTGGCTCCCCCGCGTGGACTCGAACCACGAACCTGCCGGTTAACAGCCGGACGCTCTACCATTGAGCTACAGGGGACCATTTTCAAAAACACAAACTTCTTAATTTGTCAAAGATTCACTTAAAGAAATAACATTTCTAAAGCTCAATCGCAAGGTTCCCGAGCGAAGATTATATCAGCACCCGATAAAATCCTCAATTTCAGGAAACTTAACAACCCATCCCGTGCTTCTCACACCTTTTACACTTTTTCAATTTTTCTTAAATCCTTATCTTCCATTTTAAACATAAAGTAAATAGCTAAAGCGATACTTAATATGATAAACCAAACCACCGTGTACATACTTATCTGTGGGAAAAATGAAGCTATTAACTGCAGTATTATAGGCGCCGTCATAGCATGAATAGAAATTTGGCAGGTCTTTTGGTAACCAATCTTTCTTTTTGCAAAAAATGCTATTAATTGCAAAATCAGCGCTATAAGCAAAGCGTAAAATAATGCTCCTCCGATGTAGTTAAATATAAAAGCGTAGAGGCATATAAATATTGGCATTACATACGGAGCTGCCTTAACAAATTTATCTGCCGTTTCCAGTCTGGAATTAATAGTACTTTTATCAAGTGTAACGTTGGGAATATTTTTTAAGGGCTGGATTGATACTTTTTTCGGGTCGGTCTCATATCCATAAGACCTGTACAAAATATTTTCCTCATTTACCAGAACATATGTATTGTAGCTTCCGAGAGAATCTATAGTTCCATTTTTATCAAAAACTATTAAATTATCCGGCAGATGTGCATCTTCCTCGGATGAAACAGAAGGCATCGGAATAATTATCGGTTCTGGTTCGTTTGCTTCCCAGCTCCCGTCTTTAAAATTAATAACTAATTCATCGGGGAATTTTTCTCTGATTTGCGACGTCATGATTTTTACCGTACTTATCATTTGCGGAACTGTCTTTATGCTTGCATAAAGCGAATATATTATTGACGCAAAAACGGACAGCATCAGAAAATACTTAATTGAGAATTTAAGATCCGTCTTCAGTACATCTTTGTAATATTTAGGAGAAGTTATGCTGTTTTTTAAAACATACCAGAAAGTTTTTAATTTTTTCATACCTCTATTTTAGCAGAATAAAAAAACCTTAGAAAAATCGGAAAAAATCTAAGGTTTTATTTTTTGGTACTCTCATTTTCTAAAAGAATCCAGGAGCTTTTTCAAGAAGTAAGTTTTTTCGTCTGTCAGCATAAGGTAGTTTCTGGACAACTTATTGGTGATAAACCTCTTTTTGTTCGGGTAACACGAAAAGTTAGTTCCAGGGATTATCGTTTCAACCAGGGCAGGAGTGATTCTGCATTTATATCCGTTTATTAGCAAAGAACTTTTTCGGTCGGCGTAGCAGATCGGGTTTAATTCATCGTCAGATTTTGACAAAATAACGAAATACCCGATGAAATATTGCTCGTTGTGCCACCTTGTTCTGAAGAACAGGATATCTTTCGGGTTTAATTTCTTCCGCAAGGATTTATGACACTTGCTGTAAATCCAATTCTCAAAATTTGGATCGGGCTTGACATAGTAATCTTTATTCTCCGTCATATCAGCAACGCTTCCATATATTTGATATTCGGTTCTTTTTCCGTCTTTTATTTTCATCACCCCTCTTTTAAATATTTCCGAGGTTTGGTCACTGTAACAAACCGTGATATAGCCAGTCATTTTTTCTCCTCTCTTTTTGTTTTTGGTCGATTATAGCAGATCAAAGATGGTAAAATAAAACCATGCAGTACCAAATAACTTCCGATAATATAGATCTCTCTCCGAGTATGGAGTCCCTGACAAAAGAAAAATTTGAAAGGATTGAAAGCAGAACGAAAAATTTTCCGGAGGGCTCATGTTTTGCAAGAGTAGTTTTAAATGCTGTTCCGGATGGCAAGTTTGAAGTAAGAGCTGATTTGGATCTGAACGGCAAAAAATATTTTTCGGATGAAACGTCTTTTACATTGGAGAATGCTCTGGTTGTTGTGGTGGAGGAATTGTTGCAAATGATAGAAAAAGATAGTATTGTCCAGCGAAGGAAAGATCTAAAAAAAGAGGAGGCGGTCGAAGATTTTTTGGCGGAAGAAGTTTAAATCAACGAGCGACAGCGAGCCCCGGTGAGAGGGTGCCAAGAATATCAGGTTAGATGAACGTTAGGGTGATTAGCTCCTGTTGGAGCGTAGCGACAACCGGAGATAATCTTGACCAGGAAGATAAAGCGGTACAGCTCGAGCCTCGGCGAGAGAATGACCGAGGATATTAGGTTAGATGAACGTTAGGGTGATTAGCTCAATTGGTAGAGCAAGCGTCTTATACACGCTCGGTTCCAGGTTCGAGTCCTGGATCACCCACCAGAATTAAACCTTGGAAGTCTTTCTCACCCAACCCAATTCGACCCAATCCTATTTATCTTTATCTACCCAAATTCTATAATGCTGGGTTGACGACGCGTCCTATGAATAATATATTTCCCGAGTTTTTCTCCTGAATTAAGAATATGAACGGATGATCGGCTCGAAAAACGGGAATTTTTGTTTCTTCCCCTGGCAGGGCTCCAAGCATCATAACTACCCCGGTAGCTGCGGCCGCTTCCGTTCCTTCTTCATTTACTTCCACGAAAGCTTGGTGTATCACTGCCGATATAAATAAATCTTTTTTACCGTCCATTCCGGAAAAGTCAGCTCCCAATCCGAACGCTGTCGGCATACCCATTGCTTTAAGGTCTTCGGTCATGAGATATTTTGTTTCAAATTTAAACTTGGGTACAAAAACTTCAACTCTTTGCTTTTTCAAATCTTTTTTCCACTGAGCCAAATTTTCGATACTTAATGAATTTTCCACTTTTGCCAAGTCATCATCTTTAGGTAGCAGAATCAGCATTGACAGGTCTTCTCCCGAATACGGCATCTCGAGAATTTGTAGGTCTTTGTTCTCGGCATAATTGAACTCTGCTTCTTCATCGGTTCTTTGCATCATCGGGACTTTGACGGAATCATTTTCGTTTATTCTAAAATCTTCGTCCGTTGTATTTTCTTTATCGAACTGTTTTACCCACTCTCCCTTAAAATAAATCGCGTTTGTAAGAACTAGTCTTGTCATATCGTTAATTACCCCCTGCGGTATCAGATCCTTTATCTTGTCTTTTGTCTGTTTTTCCACCCAATCATTTATTGTTACACGTGAGCCCTCCGGATCTTTTACGAAATCAAGATTATTAGTTTTTCCTCCGTAATATTTTTCTACCGTGTCAATATAATCACTCAAAAACTGATAGTCTTCTTGAGCCCAAAGAGCGTTTGCAATATTAAGTTCATATTTTTTATCTTTTTTGTTAAGTTCGTTGAATATTTTTAGGTACTCTGTTCTCCTGAGATTATCATCTGCCGGAAAATGCAACACCGATTGCATTTCTTTAGCCGTCTGTTCTCTTGCTCCTTCATAGGTCATTACCAGGGCGCTAGAGATACTAAAAGGCGAAAAAAAGATATTTCCGGTTTCCCTGTTTTTTAAGTGGGAGTAATATTCAAAAGCAAACTGGTTATTGGCCTCTACCACATTAGCGACTCCCGAACTCCCGCCCGAGCTTTTCTCGGGTTTTACTCCCGGAGAGGGGCTTCTTTTACGAGATATAAGCAAACCTCCGGCGACTATGATTACTAAAATTATTAAAACGCCTGCTAAAGTTTTTCGTTTCATATTTTTCTCCTTATTTTTGAAACCATCTATAGCTATCCTCTTAAGATTAGCATATTTTGGAGAGTTTCTCCTAAATTAGGGGAGAGGGAAAATGTATGCGAGGTATCTCTTATTCTATTATTTAAATGTTTTTAAGTTTACGAAGTTTACAGAATCCCCAACTCCGTTTTATCCATTCTTTCGGGTTTATTTATATACTCCAGATACTTTTCGGTGGTGGATTCTCTTTTGTGTCCGGCAACTTTTGC
>ERZ795051.3087-NODE-3087-length-17453-cov-5.388378_pt1 | contig 17453 bp, 16 predicted proteins | sample MGYA00375135_ERZ795051 | MGnify/ENA primary metagenome ERZ795051 (study PRJEB30180, sample SAMN05720222) | activated sludge metagenome | isolation source: Anaerobic digester | place: Japan | collected 2015-05-26 ... | reverse complement strand
ACGCAGCAAATGAGCAAGCATCCAAAGGCGGACGGCGAAACGCCGAAGGTTCGGGAAGTTGCGGTGCCTCACAAGAAGAATGCTGTTGTAGTCTCCATGGACTTCAAGTCGCAGGAACTTGTTGTCATTACGGATTACAGCAAGGATGAGACTATGCTGGCTTGCTATGCCAGCGCTAATCGTCGGGATATGCACGCGATCACGGGCCTTGGTATTCTGAAGTCTTGGGATGCCAAGTACGCTGACTGGACTTATGAGATGTTCATGGCGGCGTATAAGTCAGGTGACCCAGAAGTCATTGAGGCTCGTACTTATGGCAAGAAGGTGAACTTTACGACGGAGTACGGCGCCATGGCTCCGAAGCTGGCAGAGACCTTGATCATCTTCGAGGAGGAAGCCCAGAAATACATCGATGCCAAGGAAGCTGCCTTCCCTGGGGTTCGCGCTTGGAAGAACAGCGTGGAAGAGGAAGTCCGATTGACCGGCACTGTGCGAACGATGGACGGAGCGGTGCGGCACTTGGGAGACGCGGTGTTGAGTGAAGATCGTTACGAATCTTCCAAGGCTTACCGGCAAGGCGTCAATTTCAAGGTGCAGGGCTCATCTGCACAGATGACCAAGCGGGCTCATGGAGCTATGTGGCGTGCTAAACTTCTTGAACGCTTTGATTGCCAGTTCTATTTCCCGGTGCATGATGAGTCCGTCTGGAGTTGCACCATCGAGGACTTGTTCGGGTTCCTGCCTGCTGTACATGCTTGTATGACACAAGCGTACGGCAACATGACAGTGCCGATTGAGTCCAGCATTGCTTTTGGCAAGTCTTTCGGGCCGGCTGACCAGATCGAGATTGGTGAGCGTCCTACCCGTGAAGCCATCCAGAAGGGTCTGGACAAATACTTTGGAGTTGCGAAATGAACCTGTTAGAGTCTATTGAGAGCGCCAAGAGGGCTAATGCTGAGAACCTAATCAGCAGCCCTTGGTTGTTCCCCGCTTACCAAATGTGGCAGCAAGCCAAGCGCCGGGCAGAGGAAGCTAGGAGCGTAGAAAGCGCCACTGCGGCAGTTTGGATGGCGTCTCTTTACTGTGTACTGGAAGACCCGGTGCTGCGCCGCCGAGCTGATAAGGCCGGGCTTATCCCTAAGTGATCTATTTTCGTTACTTAGAGCGCTACGGGAACCCCATAGTGCACTCCAAAACCAACCTTGCACATGCCTCGCTAGCCATGCTGCACCTTCGGGGTGACATGGCTGCGCAAGACGTGCATGGCAAGATCTTGCAAGCACAGATGGAAGAGGATGGAGACCTGAAGAACATTGCCACATGGTTCCTGGATGGCGTAGGAGACTTGGCTGTGTTTCAGGTAGATGACGGAGATCTGATTACGTTTGGTTATGACGTGACAGGCACGGTCAAATCAAAGCAGGAGTTCAATTGATGAGAAACCTAAGTACATCCAATGTACTGGCAGGACTGGCGGCCAGTTGCGTTCTGCTTTTGGCGCATGACTTGTATGAGAATCGTCAGATCCGAATTCAAGCGATCGAGAAGAAGTTGAAAGTCCAGCAAGAGTGCTTTCAGATGCAGGAGCGCATGACGCGCATTGCTGCAGAGCGAAAGTGGTGGTTGACTATTCCCCAATGCCCGGAGGTGTTGTGATGCTTGAGAAGAAAGTTTTGGACCATGGCTTTGTTCGGTTGCGTAACATTGCCGGCCCTACTCGGCGTTTGGACGAGGTGTTTGACGCCAATGATGTGGATGTAGCCAATGCCGCGCGCATGAGCTTTGATGCTTCCGATCGTGAACGGACTTACGAGATCGAAATGAAGCTCAATCACTACCTGATGCGCAACAAGCATATGACCCCGTTCGAATCGATCGAGGTCTGGCTTGAGATGAAGCTGCCGATCTTCGTAGCGAGGCAGTTCGTGCGTTAAGCTGTGTGGTATCCTTCAACATTCGGAGGATACCACCATGTTGCTTACAACCAACACTGAAGGATGGGCGCCGTGCAGCGAGAAAAGAGTCACACTGCAGTGTGATTTGTGCGGAACCCAGACAGAGACATCGTACGCTAATTATAAAAAGAGCCAAGGAACTAATGGAAACACTGGGCAAACTAAATGTAGGCCCTGTGCAATCCGGCAGTCGGCTCTATTACGGAGAGGAAAACCAGCCTGGAACAAAGGGACAAAATCTCGGGTAACAGGCTCTAAACACCCCTCTTGGAATGGCGGACGATATATTGATGCTCACGGTTATGTCATGGTTCATCAGTTTTCTGGGCGACAGCCGTCAGGATCTGGATGGGCAGCTTACCGTAAAGAACACATTGTCAAGGTAGAGCAGAGTATTGGTAGGCCTTTGGCAAAGGGCGAGATAGTTCATCATATTGACGGAAACCGTCAGAATAATGACCTAGAAACAAATCTTTGGCTCAGTGACCATGTGGGGCATAGGAATGCGCATCAGTCCCTTCAAGAAATTGGTTATGAGTTAGTCAAACTAGGCCTTGTAAAGTTTGACAAAACTTCAGGTAAGTACATGGCGCACGTAAAATGGGGTGAATTGCTGGAAAAGCTTGAAGAAGCCAATCAGCAGCCAAGCTAAGAGGGTGACTTCTTAGAAGGTTCAGAGACTAGAAGCCGAATCTCTACCGAGATAGTAATGCTTCCACGAGCGCCCTACGCAGTATTTGCTGCGATGATATAGTCCGAACTGCGGTATAACAAAAGAAACCGCAGAGCTACAGGATAAAGAGCCTGTAGGGTAACAAATGCATCGAACGAGTTCCATCAACGAAGTTAGCGGTCGGTATGTGCAACTTCCCAATGAATGGTATATCCCGGAGATTGTTGGCGGGGCTGCTGCAAACAAGAAGCAAGGCCAGGAAAACAATCTGCCGGTCGAAGATCAAGCGTGGTTCAAGCGTAAGCTGGTAGACCAGTGCAACGCTTCCTACGCCCTGTATGAAGCGGCTATCGGTCGTGGTGTGGCAATGGAACACGCTCGGCTCTTCTTGCACTTGAACCATTACACTCACTGGCTGTTCAAGATGGACTTGCGCAACTTGATGCATTTCCTGGCCCTGCGAGACCACAGTCATGCCCAGGTGGAGTCCCGGGAATACGCTCAGGCTGTAACCGAACTACTCGAACCGCATATCCCTGGACTTATGAACCTGTATCGGGAACTGGTGCGAGAAGAGTGATGGAGACCTATACCTTGAGCCAAACGGAACTTGAACAAGTTTTCTTCTTGTGGGGCCAGATGACCGCTTCTGGTGGATCCATGCCGGCTGATCAGCTTGCCAAGTGCACTCTGGAAGAGCAAGCTCGCCTGCGTGCTGAGACGGCCTTCAAGTACATTCGCCGTGTGAAGCAAGAAAGTGACAACCGCTAACCGAGGCAAGGTTGCCGAACGCATGGTCCGACAAGGGCTGGAAGCGCTAAGTAGCAAATCCAGCTTCAACTATATGCGGCTGCCAGATGCCAGGGCTGGGTCCTTTCAGCCCACCGTCGCTGACTTCCTGGCGGTTCATAGAGGCTTTACTCACTTCCTGGAGGTCAAGGAGGTTCAGCATGCTTACCGGCTACCCGCCAAGAACTTCAGTCTGGACCAGCGTGCGCGCTTGGCTGCCTTTCGTGCAGCCGGCGCAATGGCCTGGGTGCTGGTATACTTCACGCCTTTGAAGATCTGGCGCTGCACCTCAGCGGCATACTTCTCTGACGCCTCTGCGACGAGCTGGGACATGAGAGATCTTCCAGTTGTGACCCTCAACGAGTTCTTTACTTTGGTGTTTTCAAATGAATCAAGTTCTTAAGTACCCTGTTGGAACCCAAGTTCGTCACAAGCGGACTGGTGGTGTGTATGTGATCACAGGTTTTGCTCGCTATGTCGAGAACCTGGAAGTCCTGTACCTCTATGAGCCTATCGATGAGAAGGCTCGGACGGGCATGCCTTGGAGCCGTAGGTCTGTGCAGATGGAAGACGGACGCTTTGAGTTGATGCAGTAATGTTGACCGTTATCAACGATCTTCACCTTGGTGTCTCACGGTCTGCAGGTACTACCCCGGCTTCACAGCAAGAGCTTCGCGCTGGCCTTCTTGAGGGGTTCAGGCAGTTGCTACTCCGAACGGGTCATCAGGACTTGATGATTCTTGGGGATTTGTTCGATACCGAGCGAGTCCCTGAGGCTGACCTGTATGACGCTTTTCTAAGCCTGCACAGTTGGCTCACTGTCTCAGAAGGCAGTACGCTGTACTTGGTAGCTGGCAACCACGACTTGTCCAAGAGCAGTGACAAGTTTAGCAGCTTCCAGCTACTGGGAAAGTTTCTTACAGCCTTTTGGGGTGAACGCATCAAAGTGGTTGAACAACCGTTGATGACGCCGTATGGGTATATCATCCCCCATCTGCCGAACCAAGCGCTGTTCGATCTGGAGCTTAGCCGGGTTCCGCGCTGCAACACGCTGTTCTTGCACTGCAACTACGATAACAATTTCGCGGTTGAGTCCGATCAGTCGCTGAACTTAAGTGCAGACGCTGCTGAGACACTGGACTGTGATCACATCCTGATTGCTCATGAGCACCAGATGCGCAAGATCGGCACCAGGGTGCTAATTCCGGGAAACCAGCTGCCGTCTTCTGTTTCGGATTGTCTTCGGACTGATGCCAAATATTACACTGAGGTCTCGATGGGCGGCGCTCCTGACTTGATCAAGCTGGCCGATGTGCAGGATGTCTTGCTGAGTCGGCAAGATTGGAAGGACCTGCAAGTGAATTCCTGCCCTTTCGTTCGAGTTGAAGGACACGCCACACCAGACGAAGCTGCGAGTGTGGTTGAGCGCATCAGCCGCTACCGAGCGTCCAGCCCCGCGCTCGTAGTCAGTAATGCCGTTGAGATTGAGTCTCAGGATGCTTCGGAAGACTTTGCCAAGACCTTGGAGTCTGTCAAGGTGTTTGATGTTTTGGCGGCTCTAAAAGAAATCTTGTCGGCAGACGAGTTTGCCGTAGTTGAGACCGTAATGAGCAACTCCTCATGATTCACTATCTGCATTTGGTAAATTTCAAAAAGCATGCTGACCTGGAGCTGGAATTCGGCCCAGGTTTGCAGCTCATTCGTGGGGCGAATGAGGCAGGTAAGTCCAGTATCTTCCTGGCCATTGTGTACGTCTTGTTTGGCGTACGAGCCACTGGCTATCCACTCTCGGAGCTAGCCACCTGGGGACAGCCTGAAAACTCCATGCGAGTTGAGATCAAGTTCTCTCACGCGGGCAAAATCTATCTGGCTTACCGCTCCAAGAGCGGGGCGGAGCTGTCTTCGGAAGGCCTGCTAGTCAGTGGCACGTCGGAAGTTACACGTTTTGTTGAGCAGCTGTTCAACGTGTCGGCAGACACTGCGGCCAAATTGAATCTCTCGAAACAAAGCAGCCTGAGCGGTGCGCTGGCGTCTGGCCCATCCGGGGCCGTGCAGCTAATCGAAAGACTTGCGGACTTCAGTCTTTTCGAAACCTTGATTGAGCGGATTCAAAGTCAACTTGTCTCAGGTAACACCTCCAACCTGGAAGCAACGATTGCTCAGGACGAATCAATCTTAAAGCCTGAGCCAGTAGATCCGAAGCATTCGCTATTTGCAGAGCTTCGGGCATTAGAGGCATTTGAGAAACAGTTTAAGGCTGAGCATGCAGAAGTCACGAGCGGTTTGGAAGATCTAGACACCGAACAAGCCCAAGAAATTCTCAGCAAAGCGCAGACTCTGGAAGCGGGACTAGGCCGTAGCCATACTCGGCTGCAAGAGGTGAAGGTAAAGACCAAGCAGCTTAGCCGTCCGTCTGGCCTGCCAATGGAAACACTTGAAGAACTCCTAGCGGGTAAGGCCAGGAAAGAGTCGTTGGCCTTTCAGATTCGTGCTCGGAATGTCTATCAAGCTGTTGGGGCTGGACGAGAATCTGACAAAGTGCTTCTTCAGTTTCCGGGCTTGGATGCTGCCAACGTGGAGATTGAAAGGCTTAAAGCTGAGCGAAGCGAAATCTTTACGAGCAAACGAGAGGCAGAACTTCAGCTGACAAAGCTGAAGAGCAGCCGGTGGCCAGATGTTTGTGAATGGTGCCAAAAGGACCTGAGCAATGTTCCGGAAGTGGCCGCTAGACGCGAAGAAATCGAAGTTGCTAAAGCTGCGTGCAATCAGACACTGGGCACTTTACAAGGTCGTTCAGCTTGCGTAGAGGAAGCTATTGCAGAGCTGCTTTTGGCCGTTGAGTCTGCCAAGGAGTGCCTACACCGAGCCGTCGTGTATCCCGAATACATCCAGGTAACCCGAGAATGGCCGCCACAATTCAAATGGATTGGCCCTGAGTCAGATACACTGGATACAAGGAATTACGAAAGTGATATCAAGCGGCTTACCGAGGGCCAGCAGGCCATTGCTGCCTATGAAGCAACACAAGCGCGCTTAGAGGAAGAAGCGCAAGCATTGCAAAAGCAAATTTCACAGGACCAGCAAAGGCTTTCCGAATTGGATCTTGCGAATGCCAAGGACACCCTGGACGTAGCTCAACAGCTGCAAAAACAGTTAGCAGCTATAAACGGGAGCCTTCAGCGAGCTTCAAACGAAATAAACGAAACTAAGGCGCAAATCGCTACGCTGGTCAACAGCTATGAAATAGACTTCAAGCTGTGGCAAGCCGCCCAGCAGCGCTTGACAACAGCCAGATCTACCCTATCGGCCATGAAACTTCACAACCGGGTTATCAAGCGGTTGCGAGAAGCTCGTCCAGAAGTGGCTCGTCGCTTGTGGGCTGTCGTCATGGCTGCAATCAGCCACTACTTCAGCTTGATCCGGGGTACGCCAACCGTTGTCGTGCGCTCTGAAGATGGCTTCTTGGCTGATGGGCACCCAGTGCACAGCTACTCGGGGTCAACAATTGACAGTCTCGGCTTGGCCATCAGGCTGGCGCTGTCACAAACATTCTTGCCAAACCTGCGGTTTATGCTGATGGATGAACCTGCAGCCGGAATGGACAAGGAGCGCGAGGCGCTGATGCTGGGCTTGCTCAGCAGCTGCGGACTTGAGCAGATCATCATGGTTACTCACAGCGAACAAGCTGAAAGCTTTGCGAAGGAGATCATTCAGCTATGAGCCCTTGGATCACAACCTACACGGGCAGAGAAGTACACCTTCTTCTGCCCACACGCGATATGTTCGAGATTGAAGACATTGCGCACGCGCTGTCCAATATCTGTCGCTACACCGGGCATTGCCGAGAGTTCTATTCCGTGGCCGAGCACTGTGTGCACGCCAGCTATCTTGTGCCACCCACAGAGGCGTTGGATGCCCTAATGCACGACGCTGCCGAGGCTTACCTGAGCGACATCAGCTCACCGTTAAAGCACTGTTTGCTGGACTATAAGGTTATTGAGCGTAACCTTGAAGCGGTGATTGCTGCTAAGTTTGCCCTATGCTACCCGTGGGGCAAATCTATAAAGCAAGCCGATCTGCAAATGCTCGCGCTTGAGCGGCAAGAACTGCTAGCTTCCAGCCCTACCCCGTGGTCGGTTCTGGAAGGTGTTTCCCTACCAAAGCACAACCCCATAGAAGCTTGGCCTCCTAAGGAAGCCAAGAATAGGTTTCTAGATCGGTATGTCGAGCTGACCTCTACCGAGCTCCAAGCTTCCCTGAGCCTCTAGAGACAAACCAATAGCCCAGGGCAGAGCCACCTTGGGCAAAGACCCAGTTCAGCGCGGCCATCCCTAGGCTTAGCTTGTCAGTGATAGGCAAGGCCGCCCATGTAGCTGGCTCCATCAAGCGTTCGATCAGGAGCGCACTAAGGTAAAGGGCCATGGTAGTCAGGGCTACTGTGGCAACCGGACGGACCCAGGTACGCATGGCAGCGCCCATGACAAGCAGCCAGCGCCACCAGCCTGCCTCTCTAAGCTCATCGGCCGACACCCTGTCTGCCTGATGACTCGCGGCAATCGCAGCGAGCCTAGCTGATTCCATCGAGGCTTCGCCTTCAACAATCGCAACCTCACGCCGACCAGCCGCTTCCGCTTTTACCTGCTCGATGTCCTTGTCACGAAGCCGGATGTCATATTCGTAACGATCTTTGGCAGCTTCACGGTCTACCTTTTTGGCTTCGACATCCGACTTTCTGTTGAGGTGGGCAAACACTCCACCGATTAGGGTACCGAGTGCTGAACTCCCTAGGAGCATTGATAGGATTTCGATCATCACATGATCCTGAGAACAAACGGCTTGCGGTCAGCCCACTGCATGAACTTGGATACAGCGGGCCGGCTTATCAGGCCAGCAGGTTGCATTATTCCATGACTATTTCGCAAGGCTCCGTCGCGCTCGTACAAAGCGATACAACCTTGCAAATGTGTATCATAACCTAATAGCCGATCACCGCCGAAATTTGCCGAGTGAATCAGGATTCCTGTGCGTCCTGGTACGTTGATAAGCCCATACACACTGCCGAGTTTTGGCGAGCGAATTAGCCTGCATTCGTAATCTCCAACGGGAATGCAAGACAGCGTGCGAATATTGCCCCGCCAGGGCAACTCCAAAGACCGGCAAAAATTGGAGCCGTACTGGACTAGGCCGAACGTGCCGGCGTCTTCGAACCGCGTTCGAAACAAGTAAACTTTCCTAAGGTCCACATCAGATCTCTTCGAGGGCAACGGCAAGACTGCGCTTGTTGTAGAAGGGGTATTCCAGTGTTGATAGCTCACGCATCACGCCAAGAAACCCGAACCGCTGGCTATAGGCCATGTCGTCAATGTCGGGTACATAAAGAACTTCGTCAATTCGGCCCATTGTGCGCATCATTTCGTGCAGGGTTACGGCTTCACCGGTCAGGCCAAGATGCTCCAAAACCATCGACACGTAACGCAGGCGTCTCTTGGGGTTAAACCAGAAAGTCCCACCGTCTGTGCGGAAAGTCTCTGACAAGTCCTGAATACCATCCTTCAAACCATAGCTGGCGTTGATCGTAGGTACGTACGCTCCACCCGCAAACATTCTGCCAATTTGAACATACCCGTCAGGATTGGTAGTGTCATCAATCTCTAGCTTGAGGTAGCGAGCGCTATACGCTTGGTCCAATACCAGCATGGCCTGGAACGGCGTACGCAAAGTATCCCCGTTCTCCACGCCTAGGGCGGTAAAGCCCGTCTCGTAAGTAGCCAGAATGACATCCGTCAGAGAACCTGAGTAAACATCAGTGCCGCCGCTTGTCGTGCCCAATGAAACCTTCCACTGTGCGTCAGGAGACAGATTATGGTTGACCAGGGAGATCGCACGAAAGGTTGTGGCAGCACCAAAGTCCAGGTTCATCAAGGTATCTGTCGTAAGCACACCAGTAGATCTTGCAACTTGCTGAATAGCGCGTGTTGCCACATTGCTGGCAGGCAAGGCGGTCTCCCAGCTGCCGTCTGCAAAAACGGTATCTCCATTAATCCTATTAGGCCAGCACAGCGCTAGGTTTCCCATATCACTCTCCGGGAGAGGTGTTGTTGCGCACTGTGATAGTCAAAGCCTGACCCGTGGTCAGGGCTGTGTTGTTCAGCCACAAGTCGCCAGTCGTATCACCAAAATAGATCGCAGTAGAGCTGGAGACTCCCGCAGTAGAAGGCGAGCTGATAAGCACAGTTGTGGAGGTAACACTCAAAACGGTAGCGCCAGTCGGAATCCCAGCGCCCGCCACCGCCATGCCTGCAGTTACGCCGGTAGTCGACGTAAAAGTCAAGACGTTGCTGTTCGCCGCGGTAAGCGCACTGGTAGATAGCGTGAATGCCCGCGTGACCAGCCCTTGCTCGTGGCAAGTACCGCCACTGCTCAAAATTCTATAGTAAGTAGCCGTGCCGTCCGCGGCAACGGTCCCACTCCAAGTACCTGATTTGGCCGCCGTACCGGAAGACGGAGCGCCCTGCCAGTCTGAAGGCAAGGTCATCTCGATAAGCTGAGTTCCAGTTTGGGACGCTGCGCAATTAGCGGGGGCAGTGCCCGTGCACATGCGCAGCAGCGCAGAAGTACCGATAGTGTCTTCGTACTGCTGCAGCCAATCGTTTCGAAGCGTTGTGGAATATTGTCGGGCCATGAGGAACTCCGATTATGAGAGCGGGAACTCAGCAAGCGGTACTGAGCCCCTGGGCCTTGCAACGCCCTTGGTAATTCTAACAGGGCCTAACCACCACGTATCGGCAGTTGCGTTTGCAGTACCGTTCCCAGCAATTCGCATTGAATATGTGCCCGTGGTGTTACTTGATGACCCAGCTGCGGAATAAACCTCTACGCCGTCAACATCAATAGTCAGATTATTTGAGCTATCGTATGTCGCTTGAATAAAATAGGTCGTGTCTGCGGATAGCGTTGCAATTGTACCGACGTTAGTGCTGCCGTTCAGTAGCGCAAGAGCGCCGGAATTTCCAGAAAACTTCAAAGTTAGCAGATTGGTGCTAGGGCTACTCCATACAAGAAGAGGGCCGCTGGGGTCTGTGTTCGCAAGACTATTCCAACGGCAGTAGAACTCAGCCGTCCACTCTTCACCGGAAGCCCGGGTGAATCTTGAGTCTGCGTCAGTGCTGGTAAATGCAGCCACATCCGGCATGATTTGGGTAGCCCCAATCATGTTGTGGCCAAACACTTGTTGGCTACTGTCGAACGCAGCTCCAGCCGTAATAGCAGCGGTGTCTCCGTATGCCGCTGTCTGGTCCTGGATTGTTGTGGACCCGTTAGTCCCTCCCTGGACTAGCAAAATCACACTGCTAAAGTATGGGTCGAAAAGAACTTCGCCATAAAACAGCTGGGTAAACAGACCAAGGCTCTCGATGCTCAATCCTGAGGTATCCCCACCCGGATCTGTCGTCTCTACTGTGCCGTAGAAAACCTGTGTGAAATCCCCTAGTAGACTGTGCTGTTTCTCAATCACTTCAGCAGGCGTACCAGAACCACCCCCACCACTTGGGATCTCGGTGTTGGTCGTGCCTGTGTACCTTCCCCGTTCCCCTCCCCAAAGCAGAAATTTGATTGTCGGGACCCCTGTAGAGCAATCAACTGTCATCCCGGCTATTCGGTGCTTTTTTCCTGCCGACAGCCCAAAGCGGTGATGCTGGAGAGTAACTACATCATGCAGGTCTAAGGCAAGAAGTTCCGGGCTCATCTGGCAGGAGAAGGAGTAGAAATTCCTACGACCGCCATAGAGAACAAAGTACCGTTCCATCCAGAGTCGAACAGTAAAATTGTTCTGGAAGAACCGGCTATGGCCTTCAACCGAAGCGCTAAGAGCCCCTGGGTTGGCCAGCAAGGTTTCGGAACTCGCTCCAGAGGCTGCCCAGTATTTCGGTGTGCGAGTCAAGTAATCTTTTATAGAGTTATGCGCGGCTTCACTAATCTGGCTAGGGAAAGTATCACCAAAAGCTGCGTTCACCGAATGAATTGGGGCTTCCATGCCGGAAATAGGAACGCGTTGGAACCCTTGTATGTCTTGAGAAGTAAACGTGTAAATACTGGTGGAGGGCGTCGAATGCCCATAGCCTACGTCCTCATTGATCCCATAATATATGCTAGCCCCTTCAGGATCTAACAGCCGGCCAGCCCTAAAAATATCACTGCGAGTAAACCCAAACCACCCCTGGTAGCACAGAGCTTGGTCTGACAAAATCTCAAGGAAGGTACGGTTATCATTTACAAGCACTGCTGTCACACTGAGTGCTGAAGAGGCATCAATATCCTCTCTAGCCACCCCTGCCATCACCGCTAAGACCGTGGAATTAAATGACCCTATTGTTGAACCGTATCGGCTAAAAATAGCGTCATTTGGTGCCCCTTGCGGGAATACCCTTAACTCACCAACAGGTGGAGTACCAAGTCTAAAGTAAACTGGTCCATTCTTCCAACCTGGAATGTATGTACTACTGCTGCCATAATACAGCTTAACTTCTCCAGGAGCTGGAGCAGCAGAAAGAATCTCAGCTTCAGAGGCATATGAGCTGGTTGCACGAGCTATTCTTACCCCATTCTCGTATACGTCAAAGGGGTTTACAGGTTGCGTTGCGGAATAGCTAGCCTCAAGCCCAGCTACCCAGGTCCCAGTGCTCTGTACAAAATAGATTTGCTTGACGTAATCAACCAGAATAGGCTCAATAAACCCTGGGTCGTCAGCCACCCACTGTTTCAGCTTACTAATGCCACCATTTCCTTCTAGACCCCCAGTCCCAGCAAACCCCTCACTCACCAGCGGTTTATCAAACAGTTGCATACGGTCACGCAAGCGCAGGGTGATTTCTCCAGTATCCGCCAGTAAGCTGTGGACATAGGCGATATACACCGTCACGTACCCGTCAGGATACGCTGCAGTTTCATCACCCCAACGGACCACCACCCGTCCGCCGCTAGCACCATAACCGGCCCAAGCGTCATACAAACCTTCACCCTCGTCTTGCTCAGGGTTCAAAATCACGATGTTGCCGAAATTCGGCGTGATAGGGCCAGTGATTCTGGGACCTGTGAACAGAGTTCTTTCAACCGTACCGGCATTCTTGAGGGTGCCTGGGATATAAGTATTCGCCGGGGTGTCCGTGGGCAGAGTAGTAAAGCCGTCAGACGAGACGTAAAACGTCTGGGGCGAGCCATCCGCAGAGACGGTTAAAGTAATCTCGGCAACAAACCGCTTTCGAACTGTCATGGCTAGATTATAGGTGCACTAGCGGCAAGCGCATTTTGGTTTTTGAGGGCCTCAAAGTTAAAGTTGAGCGCTTCCAGCTCAGCCAGCAAGCGTTGGTAGGCCACGCCGTTCTGCGTGATCTGCGCTTCAGCCGCTTCTTTCGTAGCCCGCATTTCATCGAGCTGGGCATTAAGCAGCGTGATCTGTTGGTTGGCACTGTCGTTCAGACTTGTGACCACCGTGCCAAATTGCGCGTTCAGGTCCTCCAGCGCGGCAATCTGTTCGTCACTAGTGTCCAGTTCCTGCGCTTGGATCGCTTCGAGCTTGTCCAATTGGCTTTGCAGCAAGTCCGTCTGCGTTGGCGCATTCCCGAACTGCCCAGCCAGCGCGTCCATTGCCGATGTCACGAACGTAAAGATGTCCGAGTACGGCTTGGTCGCCCCACCGTACACCTTTTGGGCTGACTGCAGGTAGTCTTGGCCGTACTTCTGTACGTCACCAAACGCATTCGCATCCCCCGCTTGCGCCTTCTCCAAGGCCCCCTGGAACAAGGTCTTAGCTGCGCCCAGCCGCTGCTCAAACCCGAGATTACTAAGGTCTCCAGCCTTCAGGCTCAGAACGGTTTGACGCATCTCCTTGGCAACATCGCTCAGCTTCTCAGCATTAGAAATCTGCTCCTTGAGCGCCTCAATCTCCTTCTCTCTGGCCTTCTTCGCAAGCTCGATACCCGGCCCTTGAGCGATTTCGGCTTCCAGCTTGACACGCTCCAGCGTAACCTTTGTGATCTCAGACGCAAGCGCCGGATTCTTTGTCGAAGCAAACTCGCTCCACAATTCGGCTTCACGACGACGCAAAGCATCCAACGCGCCTTGGCCGCCTTGGCCAACTCGCAGATCCAGAATGGTCTGGTTATTGCCGGAGATCACTTCCTTGAGCCCATTGCGCTGCTCAATAGTGTTGCGCAGCGTATCGATTGCAGTAGCGGGTTTGGTACCCAGCAAGTCCTGGAGGGCCGATTCCAGGTTGTCGATCTCATCCACCGTCGCGCGCCACGTCTCCACCAAGTTCTTGGACTTGGGATTGATCTCGTCATAGGCTGACAAAAGCTCATCACCAGAAACGTTGAGGTCCTTCAAGAACCCGTCGATGAGCTTTTCCTGCATCGACACGGCAGTTTCAGCGGCTTGGACATCGATCTCCTTAAGGACTTCCTTAACGTCAACCCAAGCGCTGAACACCTCTTGCAGAGCCAGCTTACCGTCATTGCCAAGGCTATCCCAAAGCGCACGAACATCCGTAAGCGTCGCGCCCAGCACAGAAGAGTCGGACACCAAGATGCCAGACGCGGCCAGCTGCTGTGAGATTCGACCAGCCTTGTAGCTAGCCAGCTCAGCGCCACTAAGCACCTTGTCAATGATCCCGTCCAGGCTACTATAGACAGCCGCAAGGCTGGTCTCAGACAGAAGATCTTGCAAGTCCTTCCAGGCTGCGTACGCTTCCTGGATTGCCAGCTTACCGTCAACACCCAGGCTTTCCCACAGGGCTCTCAAGTCTTCCTTGGTGGACGCTAGAACCTGCTCAGGGCTGACATTGATACCCGATTCAGCCAGCTGGCTAGAGATCCGGCCAGCCTTGTACTGAGCCAGCTCAGGGCGGCTCAAGAAATCGCCAACAATCCCGTCAAGGCTTTCAAATAGGTCCTTGACGCTCTTCGACGCCTCGTCAACAGCCGGCACCAGCTCTGCAAACGCAGAAGACAGGTTGATGAGAGAAGCGAACGTTGACTGACTCTCCTCAGTCATCAGCCCTGTGCGCTCCGTGAAGCCAAGCACCAGCCGCTTGAACTCTTCTCGCGTGGTCGGCAAAGCACCAAGGTTCAACTTGGCAAATTCAGCGCCAAGCAGTCGCATGCCAGTTGTTGTTTTCTCGGTCTGAGAGAAGAACTCCTGATAGAAGGACCCAACAGACGAAGAGAACTGGTCAGCCCCGCCGAACAGATCCACCAGACTAGATTTCTGAGCGGCACCCGCCAGTCCTGAGGAGAAGATCTTTTCAACAGACAGCCCTAGGGAGTCAAACGCGCCATTGACTGACTTGGTGGCTGCACCGAGTCTGGTCAGGGTTTCAACCAAAGTCTCCCCACTAGCCCGGTACGGATCAAGCTGATTACCAAAGACACTCGCCAGTGCGTCATTGGCAAAGTCTTCCATCGCCTTGGCAATTGCTTCTTGCGCCTTGGAGCCATCCGCTCCGAAGCTGATATCAATTTCCTTGGTAAAGTTCTTGAAGGCAGCCCCAGAGACACCCAGCGATTCAGCCGCAGCCGCTGAGGCTTCCAGGATGCCAGACGCCGCTGTGTTCAGCGCTTTCTCCTGCTCAAGAGAAAGCGCACCGAACTCCTTCTTGTCACTGCGGAAAAGACCACCCTTGAACAAGTCGTAAGTTTGCAGACTGGACTGGGCACCCAACGTGCCACTGATCCCAGTGTCTGCAAACTTACGACCAAACAAGCGGTTGATAGCTCCGGTGACTGCGCCAGCAATCGGACCGAAGTAAAGTGAGGCCAGCGCCCCGATGTTATTCAGAGTGTTGCCGCCCGTCACACTGTAGCCGCCACTGATACCCTGACTGATCCCACGAGCCGCAAGTGCGTTACCTGCAAGGTTTGCCGCAACCCCGGCGTTGCCAGCAAACCCGAGTTGACCAAACGCAGCCGGGCCTTGGCTGACACCGGCTCCGAACGCGGTTAGGTTAGGCGCATTCAGCGAGTAGCCTAGACGAGCCAACCCCTGACCCAAGCCTCCCATGAGAGACCCGGTGCCTGAGGAATTCAGCAGATTAGCCAGACCGCTGAGAGCCCCGGAAGCACCCCCACTGCCAATACCCAAGGCTGAACCGACAATAGGTTGAAGGATGGGTTGCAGAACCAGATTGGAGATTGAATTCTTCATCCAATCAACAAGGCTGCTCCACAAGGACTTGAAGCCTTGAGTACCACGCATGAGCGACTCAGCAATGCTGCCAGCAATGTCGTCACGAAGCTTAATAGCTTCTTTTCTAGCCCACTCCGCATCCTTGGCAATCGCTGCAAACCCAGAGCCTCTCTCCACCATGGACTTGATTCGACCCAGCTCTGACTCAGTAACGGCCAAGGCCGGCGCCAGCAGCGCAATCTGGTTGTTCAACTCACGAACAACTTCCGGATTGCCCACCTCACTGAGAACTTCCGAGTCCCGTCTAGCCACCAAAGAATCCAGCTGACTACGGCGGTCTTCCAACAGCTTGTTGAGTTCACCAACTCTTGTTGCGTACTTTTGTTCGAACTCTTCAGCCGCCTTGTTAGCTGCAATCTGGCGGTCAGTCAGGTCAATAGAGATTTCAGCCAAGTCAGCCTTGCGCTCTTGCGCAGCCGTAGCGATCTCCAGCTCTCTAGCCAGTTTCGCCACACTGTCCGCGTCCGCCTTAAGTCCACCCTGCAAGGTCTGCAAGGACAACGTACGACGAAGCTCAACCTCTGATGACAGCTTGCTAAGCTCATCTTCAGTGGCCTGGGTCAATACGAGTTTTTCGTTCGTCAACTTACGATAGGCGGCAGCCAGCTGCGCAGACGCTTGGTTCAACGCTTGGAATTTGGCACTCTCGGGTTCCAGCTGTGCATTCTGGATAACCTGAGGACCACCAACCTGGACGATAGACTCCAGCTTGGCATTCAGCTGCTCTTCTGCCTTTGCACGGTGACGCTTGATCTCTTCTGCACGTTCAGATTCTTGCTTAATACTCTGGGCAAGAGACTCAGCATAGTAGTCAGCTTCAGTGATGAGCTTGTTCTTGAGCTGGCTGTCCAGCAAGGTCTTCTCGTTCTGGAAGTTACGCTGTAGCTCGTCCATCCGGCGACGATGGAAGTCATTCTCGACTTTCAGAAGCTCTTGGGCGTTGGTCTCGAATTGCTTGAGGCGAGAGAAGTCCCGTTCTTTAGAAGCACCAGCGATGTCGAACTTGCCAATCCCGGTCGGTGTGGCTTTAGGTTGACGCTTCTTGAGTTCTTCGTCTTCAGCCCGATAAGCATCACGCTGAGCGGCCTGCAGGCGTGACAAAGCTTGCAAGTCAGCGGTCTCTTGCTTTTGCGCTTCCTCTCTAAGCCGTGCCTTTTCCTTTATGTTGTCTTCTAGAACTTTCAGCTCTCTACGGTGTACACCGGGAGAATCTCCAATCCCATACTGTGCCTTAAAAGCATCTCGCTTTTGGATCGCTTCGGCTTCTTCTTTCCAAGCTCTGTCTGTAATAGCAAGCCGGTTCTTGATCGCCTGACCGTATCGGGTATTCTCCTCTTCCATTCGACCGATAGAGTCAACGTTATGCCCCTCTCGGAGCAAACGAACCTTCGCTTCTACCCGCTCCGTGTCTGCTTGCACGGCCAACAAGGTGTCATTCCAGGACTTCTGTTCTGCCTGTTTCGCCGTGTCCGTACTCTGCCCCTTCCAGTAAGCATACGCCATCCACGCGGCAGTGGCCACGGCGATCACCGGGCCTAGCAGCGCAAGGCCTCTAGCCAGAAGCCCAACACCACCAGCCGCCGCCGCACTAGAAGCTCCGGTTGCTGCGGCAGCAACGGAAGTAGCTGTAAGTCCTACGCTCGCTGCTGCGGCTTCTGTGGTGAGCAATCTCAACGCCACCCGACTTGCCGCCCAGCCTGCAGCCGCAAATCCTAGAACTTTAACGTGCTCGATAACCGTGAGACCAAGCTGCGCAATGCCTGTGACAATAGACCGCAAGAACTCCACAGTTGAGG
>ERZ795051.3082-NODE-3082-length-17487-cov-11.164697_pt1 | contig 17487 bp, 24 predicted proteins | sample MGYA00375135_ERZ795051 | MGnify/ENA primary metagenome ERZ795051 (study PRJEB30180, sample SAMN05720222) | activated sludge metagenome | isolation source: Anaerobic digester | place: Japan | collected 2015-05-26 ... | reverse complement strand
AACTGCTTGATCCACTCGCAATACTTAGAGTGCTCGACCCAGTTGAATTACCAATAACGACATTCGTAGTTGCATTGCCGCCTATCGATATCTGTTTTGCTGATGTGCCCGTTGTCGCAATGTTGACTGTTGTCGCATTGCTGGCAATGGACACAGTCGTAGGTGCTGAGCATAGACTCATACTGGATGCCGAAGAGTTAATATCTCCAGAAGATGTTATAGATGACGCAGATATACTGCTGGAAAATGTGCCTGTTGTACCAGATATAGCACCTCCAGACAACGTTGTGAACGATGCGCTGCTAGCAGATATAGAAGTGGCTGTAATTGTAGGCGCAGAAATAGACGTATCTGCTTCAAGCGTATCGACATCTATGCTATCTGCCGTTATACTGTCAGTCGATATAGACGTGTTTGCAGTAATGGTATTAGTCGTGACAGTATCAGATTGGACAATGCCCGTTGTGACAATGTTACCGTTCCTGTCAATATACGCTCCGCCATCAGCGTCATTTATACCACCGCCAATGACTAGTTGTTCGATATATCTTGGATTTGCGCCTATAGCCATTATACGAATGTCCGTTTATCGGTAATCTTTGACTCTGTGATTGCTGTAGTAGTTGGCGTTAATGATACCGTAGCCAGTGCAATACAGTCTGTATCAACCGTGGGTTCTGTTGGCGATGTTGCTTCTGTGCCTTCTTTGACGATAATTGAGCCAGCAGAATCGATTTCTATCAAGTCAATACGATTGGACGATGTAGGCGCAGAAAACGTCTTCTGGGCGATTGTAGACACTTCTACGACGGTTTGAGAGACCCATGCAAACCCAGTGGCTATGTTTACAGTCATGCTGGCTGGTGTTGTTGGGTATACCAGCAAGAAAGAGTTGTCATCAGTTCGGATAACGCCATCACCAGCACCGAACGCATAAGATACGGCACGGGTTAATGTATCAAGTTGTTCAGATATATCCGAATACTGTTGTGTTGCGCCAAGACCGCTAACGTATTGTACATAGGGATCAGCATGTTTGATGTATTGATCGTATCCAATACAGACACTGGGATCAAGGTTAAGCCCATATGTCTCGGGTAGTTTATGCTGCATATCGAACTGGATAGATGATTGTAATGCCTCTGCGAAACGCTGTTGATGTAATCCCATAGCATCGCCAATATGCGCTTCTGCAGCAGCAAGACACGATTCCAGTACAGTACGGGCATGGACTTCGCCTCCTAGCGGATATGTGTTTGTAGTGCTATTGAGCGGTTCTGGTTTAGCCATATATCTAAGGTTCAGCCAACAATCATCAGTGGGTACGGGGAACACCAGGAGTCTCGATGTCTGGGGCAAGGATAGAGTAGGGGAAGGGGGTGTGTCCACAGAAAGGATCGATGGTGTTCCCCGCAAATACCCGTACTGATGTAAGGCACGATATATTTCCCAGTTGGGCACTCGACGCAAAGGGGAAGCATTGGAGGTTGGGGTTGTGGTGTCAGAAGCATAGAATGTTACTGGATCATACATCGTGCCAAAATCTGATGGGAGCGTTGTGCTGAACGATGAGACACGTAAGGCGTAGGTTTTAATTAACCATGACCAGACGTATCCAGACGGTGGATAATAGTACTGTCGTAATCCCTCCATGAGAATAAAGTCAATGTCGTCCGACATAGACCGTGTCCATCTAGCTGAGTCTCGACCATAACCCAGGAAATAGCCAATAGCACTACGTAACGAGTCATATGTATACGACATTGAGTTTGTCATGATACGGCTGTTTCTTCTACTATATTCGCCCTACGTATAATCGTAGGTTCCATCTGCCCACGAATAAGTACTTTAGCGTTACCGTCTGTAGTATATCCTAGAAGTTTGGCTTCTGCAATACGTCCAAATCGCCATTTTACATTGATTCTATCGCCTTCCATATCGTTATATACCTTGATAGGATCAATATCAGGCTGTTGTTGTGTTGTGTCTTGAGGTTCGATCTGTTGCGTTTCTTCCTGTTCTTCGAGTTGCCCAAGATACGGTTCACAGATTAAAGCCACAATGGCAGGGTTGATTGTGCCGCCACCAACACGACAGAATAATGTCCACCACCTTGTTAACTGTTCTTGTAGTTTCGTTGGTAACTCGTCTGTCCGTAATATTTCTTTTGCCATATCCAGTATTTGCATCATTTGGATATCCTCCTAGCCTTTGAATTTAATATATAGCAGGCATTTGAAATTGTCAATAAAAAAGTTTGGGACGGGTGATTAGCCCGTCCCATGCCAGCAGCCGATAGGTGGACGTTAACCTGATCCAGTACTTGTCGCTAATGTAAACCCATTGTTGCCAACAATGTCATACTTGGTACCATACAGGCTTCTGCCGACTAAATATGCACTTGCTGCGACGTTAGCATAAGAAATGCCCGTATAACCGCCTGTAAAGGTTGTATTGGTTACAGTTAGCGTTTTGCTTGCTGCAGCGCCATTAACATAGAGCACTTTTGTCTGGTCAGAAATCGGCGTCGGGAATGTCACTGTTGCGCTATTAGCAACATATAACGACGTCGTTGTGGCGGCAGATAATGTCGTATCAGTGGATACACTGGCGAAATCTATACCACCAACCTGTGCGCCAGTCAACAGCAACGCAGGTATTAACGGTGTAGACTTTTCGATGTAATAGATGGCTGTTACACCAGTACTACCGATATCTTTCGTCAATACGATTTTCGTTGCATCTGTAACGCTTGCTATGGTGTATATACCTCTTGTTGCGGTTCCACCAACTACAACCAGAGTATCGCCAGCAGCAACGCCTGCAGTAACAAAGTTGGCGCCAGTGTCCGTTAGTACTTTACCAGTAGTGGCATACGCAGCGATAGCAGATAGTGAAATAACGCTATACGTCTGTAGTGTCTGCAACGCCAGGGCAGCACCTGTACCACGCATATATGCAGTGTTCCAGAAACCACTGAACCCACTTGCAGGCGCCTGGAACGTCAGTACTGTCTGACCAACCGTTGCATTTACGCCTGCACGGATTCGGCATATGCTACCAGGTTCGTAGATTTCGATCGTCTGACCGCCAGTTACTGCTGGATAGTCCCGAGATACGACGCCCGCAAACCACATGCAATTGCTAGCATTGGGTAGTTCGACGACCGTATCACGGCGATAATCGACAGCAGCAGCGGTACCATAGTCACGATCAAAGCATACAGCCTGACCTTCATACAGTGCCGTGCTGCCCGAAAACCAGACACGACGCCGAAACTGTCTCGGTTGTCCGCCTAGATATTGAGACATGATATTCATGTGTCGTTACCTCCTATTACTTGTAGATCACAAAGTGGCTACGGCGATTGTAACAGATGAAATTGAACGTACAATCGATAAACACCACTTGTGTTCTGTGTTGTGTCGGGCTCTTCACGGGCGGCGATTCTTTCATGTATTCGCCAGCCAGCCACACCGACTTAAACTCGCCCCAGTTAATGCCATAGATGGGAGCCGTCGTATCTGATTCAAGATACGGAACCCACGTTACTGGCACACGACCAAACAGATAGGTATCGCCCATATATTTTGTCAGATCGTTGCCGAGACTGTCGTTCTGATCTTGAGCCAGCTTTTCCAGCCCATCAATTACGCTGTAGACCGTATACAGCCCATAATTGTTGACCGTGGGTTGTGTGCCGTACTGCGGATGTGGTACAGGCGGCGTGAATTTCGTTTTGATCCACGCTTCCTTGAGAGCAGGTACCAGATCGTTTTTTGAGATTGCCGAATAGGTATCTGTCCAGTTCGACCAGTTCGGATAGGTTGCGCTGGAAACGCCTCCGCATCCGCTCGGGAATCCAGCAGGATTACCGCCATTGAACCCTTTGCTGGAATTCTTCACGATCCAGTACGGGATACCAAATGCGTTATCCGTATCTGTCGAATCAGTCGGTTTGCTCCATCCCTGTTGTTCCATCAATTCAGCCATATCTGTCAGGGCAGAGATACGTTTCTGCTTTAACAGATTGATGATCTGATACTTGCCACTGTTCATTTTAATGGCACGTTCATCGATGGAATAGTTAGCCGTAGCATGTCGCCAGGGGACAGATGCGACTATGTTGACGTCTTGAGTAGAGATACTATCCGTATCATATAGCCCAGTCATACGAGCCGAGCCAGTCAATCTGACCTGAATATTCCACTGGATTCCGACGCCACCCTGAAGTTCGACACTATCTTTCTTCAGCAACTGCGGAAGCATGGTGTACTTCTGCAGGTTGGTGGCGATCATCGTCCATTTGAGTTCGCCTAAATCTTTTTGCGTCTGTAGAATCAGGTCAGCAATATTATCTGCCTGAATAGCCATAATTTACCTCCTTATAGAAACGCTTCTTTCTCACGTTCTAATATGGCAGCCAGATCAGGTGTCGGGCTAGCCGAATTACGGTGAGTAGGTTTGTAGATAGGTGTACGTTTCTGTATTCGTTTCTCGAACCCTTTCCGTACAGATTCCTCCAGTTGATCGCCGAACTCCATTCGGAACGCCAGGCTTACCAGTTCTTCTGGTTTAGGCACAGGACGTCTTGTTTGAAGTCTACCCTGTACGATTTCCTGCATAGCGTTTGCGATTCGAATGCGGTTATCGATAGCCTCATTAGTGAGGTTATCTTGCGTGCCGAACAAGTCTGGACGATCCACGACTGTGGCAAGCAAATTATCGAATGCATTGGCTACTGCAGCCTGTTGCTGTTGCATCAGGAACTGACGATATGCCGCAGATTCGTTATCAATAGCGTCCAGTTTCGCTTTGAGTTGTTTAATCTGCTTACCGTAATGTTCCTTGATTTTAAGCAACCCGTCACGTAACGCACTGTCATACTCGTCTGTCATCAGTTCTTCAGGCAATTCGATGTCATCTGAGGAGACTGGTTCTTCATTGCTATCGGTAGATTCTTGCTGTATCGGTTTTGTTCTGGCGCCCTGTGACCGATACATATCATCGATAGCGACGACGGTATTTAGTACGTCGTGGTGTAATCCAGATTCAATTAATTTGAGTGCTTTATCATGCGAAAAGCCTAACTGAAGCAGGTATTGCAACGCTTCTTCATCGACCGTTTGATCAGTTTTGGCTTCAGTTTCTTCATCGGTTTTACCTGCGGTGGGAGTATCTTTACCAGCCTGTTCATCTGTTTCATCGGCGTCGAAGATGTTACTGGTTAACTTCTCCTCTTGTTCTTCGATGAATTCATGTGCTTCTTCCAGGTTATCTTCCATACTTACTGGTTCAGCAGTTTCTTTAGTTTTTGTAATATCATCAGCCATCGCCATATCCTCCATCTCTGTCGAAATAACCATGTGCTTTTAAATATTTGCGTCTATGTTCTCTACTAACAAATATAGGTTCTCCATGTTTTGTGTATTGAGTGTAGCCCAATCCATGATGTTTGTCAAACTCATGTACTTGCGGTATCTGTGACGGATGTACCATTAATGCTGTTGATATGACTGGATGACTCCATTCTGTACTTACCCCAGCCAGTCCGTATTCCCTATTACCTAGTTTAGAACATTTCGGACATCTTGGATGTGGATTATAGTCGGTAATATCGTAAAATTCATCCCATCGAAAATTACAATCTGGACAAGAATATACATATCTAGGCATCACTCATCATCCCGTAACAGGCATGGTCTTTTAGTTAGTGCTGTTTCTAACTGGTTTACTGCTTTTGTGTTATTATATATTTGCTCTTTAACACTATTGAATGTTCGTATGTTATCTTCATATATCTGGATAAATTTATAGAGAAGATCAAATATAGCCTTCATATAGCCGTATATCAGGTAGATTAGCACAAGTGAAAACCCAGCAAACCCAAACTGGACAATTGGTGAAAATAATTCTTTCTCGTTCATGCCTGTTCTCCACCACCCTGAGCCATTGCTTGTGCCATAATTTGTTGCATCATTTGTTGCGATTGCGCATTAATATCTTCTTGTGACGCAGGTCTACCTTCTTCGGCGACACCAGCAGGACGTGCTACAGGCGAGTTTGGCACATCCATCTGTACTGTCGTACCAATTAACCGTTCGAAATCTTCTTCCATATTGGTATATTTAGCATACAGTCTGGTGAACTCTTGCAGATCAAGTATGACACCGTTCTGCATGAATATCTGTGCGAGTGGCATATAGACACTTCCGACAAACTGCATGAGTGCCTGTAACCTTTGTTGCGGCGTAAGTTCCGTCATACTATATGGGACGATTTTGATGCTATAGTTAAAAATCTCACTTTTACGATGTTCAGGTCGCAGTTCTGTGTTGACTGTGATACTCGTCCCAGGAATACGTTTCTCGATGGAATATACCGCAATAGGGTCTGTCCACAAGTAATATGCTATATCTGTGATAACATCTTCAGCAAAGTCGTTCATACGGTTGATCATCTGCTGCAACCGTATGGATGCGGTGCTATATAGCATACGTTCCTGCCCAAGCGTATCTGCTTGCGGTCTGAGTCCGCCCAGCATATCCAGGTTTCCTTGAATGTAACTGGACAATTCACGCAGGTGTTGTCCGAATGCCATGTTAAGTTGGTCAATGCCACCAAACTTAAGTTCTGCTGTAGCATTCGGGTCACGTAACGGGATGCTTTCGCCGTCCATTGCCTGATTGATCTTCTGAATATCCTGATCACCAGTTACGCCGACAGCAGTTAACGTTTTCTGTCGCAACGCCTGTTTGGCAAGTTTGTTATAAATCTGGTTTACGATAGTATGAATATCTAGCCAGGACGATACTGGAGCGATCGGGATCAGATTGCCTGGCACGTCATAGAATATCAGTTTGTGATAACATCCATGTTCAGGTTCGTCCCAATCAACTACACGTAGCGGCTGCCAATCACCACTCCAGCATAATGGGTCAGCAACCGTGATAAACTTCTTTTCTTGTGGCAACCAGAAATCCCAGAGAATGATATATTCCTTAATCGACTTATCGATAGTTGTCGATATTGTAATCGACTGTGCTTTGCTGTCCCCAGTCTCATTGACGATATTAATCTCTTTAACGGGTTTTATATTTGCCAGCGCTTTAGAATTGAACACGCCAGATGCCAGTACCTGTTCGAATGGTAGGTAGTACCGATTACCTTCAAACAGGATTTCTTCCCAGCGTTTTGCCGTCATGTCGCATACGTAATCGTCGAAATCGATATATTCGACGAATGGCATAGATGGGTTATGTAGGTATCCGCCTAGATCGACTGAATCACTTGCATTAACGCCTACCTTGCACACGCCAAATCCGAACAGTGCTTCCATAGCAACACGCTGGAAGATGTTATGTATCTTCATTTCTGCCAGTACTTTATTGAGCAGGATTTCCAGATTAGCGGCATATGGTCTCAGGATAGGTGATTTAGACAGGACAAGTACTTTGGGCAAACCGCTTGACAGATGTTGCATGTATACATTTACGCCTAACTGAATCATGTTAAGCGGTAGTGGTACAGGCGAACCGTTATCACCGTAATAATAGCCAACGTATTGTTTTATGAGATTAAGTCGAGTTTCACGAGTTTTTGTCAGTTGTCTCCGTGACCAATCTACTCCGTCCCATAGCGTAGACAGATCATCATGTTTCTCGACGTTCATACTATGATATCCTCAAGATAGTTAATTACCGCCATATCTGCTTTCTGCTTCTGATATTCCTGCCTTCGTTTCGCAATGCATCCGAATGGTAGTTCCTGGTCTTTCTCTTTGTTATAGTTGACTATTATAGGCAGAATAATATCACGTGCTGCATAATATAGCAATGCATCAGCAATAACTCTATCGCCGTGATTTGCTTCGCTATCTGCTGGTGATGTCTTTGACAGTGAATTAACATGTTCAATTTTGCCACCTTGCATATAGATATAGCACAGGCATTCTTCCAGTGCAGGCTGAGACGGGTTGATAAACGCTTCCTGTTTCAGCGCTTCCCTATAATCCGTTAATGCGATACGTTTGTTCTCTTTAGTCGTCCACCAGCCTGGAATACCACTGAACGGACTATGCTTGATTTTGTCTATATCTTGTTTGAAATATACATTTGTGTAGCCTTTATCCAGTACTTTCTTCCCGAACGGTCGTCCAGCACCGCCTGCTTCCCAGATGATATAAGCGTTATTAAACCATCGTGCCGTAGCAACTACCAGCACAGCGAAATCTTCGGGTGATATGTCTGGGTCGGTAAACTCTCCAATCTTTTCAACGATTAGCCGTGTGCCGTTATCTGTTACGACTTCCTTTGCTGTTCCGATGGAAATAACACTATTACTTGCGCCAGTACCGCTGGCTATATCAATTCCGAACACGATCTGTGTATTATCTTTAGGTGGTGTTGTAATGAACCTATCATCCCAGAATTTGAACCTGCCTTTCGGGTCGGTAATAAATCCTGCTGGTATACCCATGGACATATCACCACGAATTTCGCAGGTAACAACAGGTGGTCTTGCATATTTTGTGATGTAGTTCTGAATCAGGCTGGACTCGAAAAATTGCAGGTTTGCACCCATATGATCCATATCGAGTTGTCTGGCGATATCGATAGGATGTGCGCATCTCCTGCATTCTTTGTCATAGTACGGTGATCGTAGTTTGCCATCCAGTATGAATGGGTAATCTTCAGGAAATTTATAGGACGTATCTATGATTTTAAGTTTTCCATCTTCACTGGTATATAACCCACGCCGTTGCAACGGATGGTCATACCATCCAAGTCGGATATGTACGATAGCCTCTGGTTCTTGCAATGCTTTCATGCACATATCGTAATAGGCATTGCCAGTACCTGCTGTGGTGCTATTGATGATACGTGTATTCGTCGCATGTTGTGTGGCAGACAGAGCCCTGTATCCGTCCTGTATTTCGAATGCAGCAAACTCGTCCAGTAATATAGCCGTCCGCCTATCGCCACGTGCTACATCGCCTGTGGTAGATTCGCCTGAAATAATAGATTCGTTCTCGACATTTTTAACGAGCATTTTGTTACGTATTTTGTTGACTTTGAGAAAATACGGAAGGCGTTTATCGATGTAATCCAGTTTCCAGAACAGCGATTGTGGGTCGCCTGCTTTATCTACAAGGTCTTCTTTGCGGCTAACCAACAGGAACGATTGTAATGGTCGGAATCGCCATAACCAGTCAATGACTAGCAGGCATATCCATGACGCACCCATGTATCGAGATTTCTCAATGACAACATCTTTCTTCTCCTCGATAGCACGGAGCATATCATAGATGGCTTTTTCCTGGAACGGGTATGGGATAAATGGCACTTCAGGGGATACGGGATTTTCACGTGGGTTATATGTCCATATGAATCCTTTGATATAAAACAAGATATCTCGTGAGCACGCAATATAAAGTTCCTGGGCTAGTTCTGCATCAGCGTGCGACGCCTCAATGGTTTTAATTTTCCATTCGAGGTTTTTATCCAGATCAGTCGGGACGAGATGTGCATACTCATTCGTCGAGATAGACATAGGCATTTATATCAAAGTCCAATCGTAGTTCGAGTTCGGTGGCACAATCGCTGCATAACCAGTATTCATGCGTGCTATCATCCTGTTTATCAAAGACGGTAACCTTATATCGGCAAGGCAACAAATCTTTACAGCGCTGGCATAGATGTTGTGCATAACGTTCATCAAGCATGTTATTCACCATGTCGTACTGGTTTACCATGTTTTTTGTAATACCATATTGCTGCCATCTTTTTCGCTTTCTTCACGGCATTAGCCCGTTTCATGCCTTTCTTCATAAACTTCTTGATGAGGCTATCCCGTACTGCTTCGTAATCCGCTGGCATGGTAGGTTCTCCATGTTACTTTAATTTCTCCAGCAATGATCGTGCTAAATCTATAGTACGCCCATCATCTTTGAACCGCAAGTCTCGATCTGCGTTTTGTTCTAACTCTTTTGGCAACAGATATTTTGATACAATGTCAGCAAACTTGATTGGATATTCAACACCGAAATTGTACCAGAACCTTGCACCTGGACTCGGTGCTTGTGATAGATCGACCTTATCGCCTTTTGCCACATGCCCATACGCCCATCGCAGATCGGACAGAGTGGCTTCTGGATCAAATACGAGTGTATTTGTATCAGGCGGTTGTTCTGTCATAGCAGGCGTGTCTTCTTCTTTCTTTCCCTGAACGGTATTGCATATCACGTTATAATCGATTTCAAACGCATCGTCAATGATCATGCTGCATTGGAAATGAGTTTTCTCATATAGTGGATATTGTTTCAGTAACTCTTCCAGTTTCGTCTTTGCTGGTTCAAATGCGTATATCACGTTGCTATAAACTGGATGTTCCAGAAGATATTTTGGCGTGTGAGTCAGTATAACCTCTGGATGAGGCAGTTCAACGCTTAATGCCACCAGCAGTTCTACCAGTTTAGCAGCGTGATGTACAGGTATGTTGTAATCGATTGTGATATCCCTGATTAGGTTCGTCATATGTTTGTTCCAATCAGGGAACCCGCTCATATACTGGGCATACTTTGGTACTGGGCAGCATGACTGGATGAAGAGTTTGTTATCCATTGGATTTCCTCGATCGTTTATGCTGAGTTGGTTTAATACAAGGCGTATTATCTTTGTAGATTTCGGTTAGTAACACAGCGATTGCATCTGATTCATCATGCGATTTCGGTTTAAACCCAAGCGATCTAATGGCATTCACAACGGCATTTTTGTCTGCATTCCCTTTGCCAGTTATGAATTTCTTAGCCGTAGCAGGCGGGATACCTTCGTACGGTATCGGTTTGTAATGCCCATCACATGCCATTAGCAGAATCGATTGTAACGCACCATATAGGTGCGCAGCATCCGTGGCTTTCATGGAATGGAATCGTACTTCTTCAAACACAATTTTCTGGGGCAAGTACGCCTGTATTAAATCATGCACGAACCGTTTGAATCGGATGAATTTGTATCCGACATTTTCGATTCGTTTGCTGCTGATATCATATGCGCCAGACGTAACGACCTTGTTTGCTTCATTCATGTCAACTACCAGATCAGAATCATAATATGCCCAGCCTGTTTTCGTTCCAAGATCAAATGCAAGTACTCTCATATGGCATGCCTCCTGTAGATATTCCGTAGAATACGCCGTAATATTTCTGTCTCCATGTAATGTACAGCGACCTTTGTCACGCCGAATCGTTTCCCGATTTTCTCTAATGATTCAACATCAGACTGTCCAAGACATACAGGCAGAATCCGTTTCAGGTATATCTCACGCCTGAACGGTTCCATATTTTCTGCCAGTGTTTTGCGTTCGTCTGGCGTCAGGTTAATGATAACTTCCCGTGCATCTTTGTACCGTCTGCGCATATGCACGATGGTATTGTTGATGTTACTGTCATCCCAGATGTTCTTGTACTTCATAGTCAATACTCTCTGATTGATTCACCACGTAACGTGAATATATCCATAGGTTTCATCCGTTCAATGATAGCATTACTATAGTCCTGTGTGTGTTCTTTATTCACCCACTTTCGTATCTGTTCGAATGGGCTATATACGCTTGTTACGATAGTACACTTATGGCTTGTACTACGAACGTCCATTAGCGACCATAGCATCGCCAGATACGCCTGTACAGAGAAGAACGTGTGGATATCGTCTATGATAAGAATCCCGACACGCTCCAGCGCTGTGATAGCACTCTCTGACGTGTCAGGTTTGTACTGTGCCTTCCTGAAAATATTCACTAGCGATACCCCGTTCAGTTCACGGACTGTATAGCCAATATCAAGTGCCTTGTTTCCTAGACATCTTGCCAGATAAGTTCTTCCAGTACCGTTAAGTCCATGTATCCATACGCATTTTTTGAGCGTACAGTTGCGTGCATCGTTCCACGCAGCAAGATTCTTTTCCTCGACTTCTTTCTTCGAGTGATCAAACGAATACTGACTGAACCCTTCTGGTAACCACCCTTTAGCAATTAGCGTCAGCAGTTTCGATTTACGTTCTCGTTTGCGTTCTGCTTCTGTAGACTGTTTCATCTTGTAATCGAAACAGTCTTCACAATAGTACCCGAGAGAATTTATCTTCTCGGCTAACTGTGGCGCATTTTGTTTTAGCCGTTTATGTGCGGCTATAAACTCTGGATCGTCGAATATGATACTTTTGCCACATTCTTTGCAATGTATCTCGATATGTTCCAGTTTATGTTGTTCCTGAACTGGTTCTGTCATTTCCATTTCTTCAGCATCATATCGTCCTAAAAGCATCATCAGGTTCTCCTTCTAGTTGTTGCTTCTGTTTTTGTTTCCAGTACAGTTCTTCTTGCCTGTTGATACGTTCTATTGCTTCGTTATACTCCGCCTGTTTTGGATCGTTCTTCACCTCATTGATGTATTCGTCCTCCCAAATGCGCTGGTTTAAAAAAGTACTCGGATGCCATATCCCAATACCACGTTGCCATAGATCGCTTCTCTTAAGCGATTCTAGGGCGCTTAGAATTGATTTTAAATCGTCCTCACTAAACTTGTTTCTGAGCCATATCTTCTTACAGTAATTCTTATTGATCTTTCTGGGATACTTTTCCCAGAAATCGTAGAATCCTGTTTTTTGTAAGTATTCTTCATTTTTTTGCTCTTTAGATGAGGGTGTTTTTGTGCACTCACTCTCTCCCCCATTTGGGGGTGTAGGGGGTATAATATATTTATTATCTATATATTGATTATTATTATATTGTGCTGTTGTGCCCGAACAACATACATGTTGCTGCGGCACAACCCTAACGTTGCCACTGCGCAACTTTGTATCTGTTTGCGCAACAGGTTCTGACTGGATAAACACTTGACAACACATGTCTGTCAACCTTACGTATATCGTGTTATCGTGCCCATTGCACTTTTCTAGCAAACCAATATCTACTAGTTTCTTGATTCGTCTAGATATATTGGATTTGTCTGATATATGCATTAATGGCATAGATTCGATTAAATGCCTGTAATTAATCCAGCAATAATGTTGTTCGTCTACGATTATTTTCTGCGCCTTAGGTGATATGTAGAAATCTTTTATGTAGGAAATAATCGCCCAGTCGATCAAATCCGTCTGTTCGTGAAGCCCAAGTTCTACAATCTGTCTCTGCGGGATAACAATGTACGTTTTCATCTTGACATCCTCCTTCGTTTATGTTACAATACTGACAATGCTTCCTCCTATATGTTGCATGAGGCGCACGATTAGCGGAAGGTCGTGCGCCGAACTTATTTTGTACAGCGTCATGATTGTTGGTTGAATAATCCTCCATGTTTGATTCTCTCAATGGCTTTTGGATTTATAAGTAACGTTTCTAGTGTTAGCAACTGGAAAAAGTCAAACGGGCATAGCGCCCATGTTGTAATGGTTGTATACCCGTTTGACTCATCATGCTTATTATCCTTGTGTTTCTATCTTGTTTTGTTCCATATAGTCACGTATATCGGAGATTTTATACATGACATGCCGTCCTAGTTTGATGTACGGAATGCCGATTTTCAACCACCGATGTTTGGCTAACGTATTCTCCGTGATTGGCAACATCTGTGCCAGTTCTTTTGGCGTAATGTATTCACGTTCCATTATTTCTTCACCTCCTCTTTATTAAGTTCCTGTTCTTGCGGTTCTGTAGTCTCTGTAAATTCTCCTTCGATAAACAGGTCTGGTGCAAGATCACGTAACATATCACGTCCCGTGACTTTACCAGCACTTGCTGCGCTGTCTCGTTCGATAACATTTACGGCATCGCATTGTGGCAGAAACTTTGCTATCTCCCAGATAGCCGTCTTACGCCAGCCCCAGATAGCATGTGTCGTCCAGATACTGCCATTCGGATTATCGGAACATGCACGGTGCCGTTCAACGTTTATTTTGTCCACAATATGCAATATTTTTGCGCCACCGTTCATGGCAATGTACGCATATGCAAACAGTTTTTCTCCACGATCACCGTCCAGTTTCGGCACGTGTTTCAGATAGGCATCCGTGCCCAATTGGAATTCATATGCGTCGTTCTCGAATACAACATCCGCATAGATGGACTGTAACCCAGGCACACGATATGCCAGCTGTATCATGCCCTGATACTCAATGCTGGCGCATGCTTCATACACCTGGCTACCATCTTTCCGTGTCATTCGCCGTGGCGTGATATACATACTGCCACGATAATCGCCGATCTCTAGCCCCAACCGTACTGATTCAGCGATTGCGCCGACAATGCTGCCAATAGTGCACTGTAACAGCTTCGGTTGCCGACTGATAGCCAGACTTGCTACACGTGATAGACGACGGATAGCATTATCGTCCGCCATCAAATCGGTTAGGCTCTGCCGAACATGATCGTTCGACAGAAATTGTGTCAATCGTTTGATTGACCCTGTAGGTTGATCCAATGCTGTGACTAATTCTTTTTCCATGTTTAGACTCCTTTTTAGTTTGTTTTCCTCTGTTTAATCCGCATGACCTTGATGGTTTTTGCGGGTATTACCGTCTCTTTCCGATTCTGCAATGCAAAGTCTACTACATATTTCCCAGCAAGTATCGCCTTATAGTTTTCGCCTTTTCTCCGTAATTCACCTTCAAGCAATGCTATCTCTGTATCCAGTGTATTACGCTGTTCTTTGAGTTGGTTCAGCCTGTCAATCATATCTTCCAATTCGTTATCTTCGATGACCATATCATTCACATTTGGATATATGCTCTTGATGATATCGACATCGTCAGGTGATGTGACAGGCGGTAATGTCTCAGTCTGCACGTACGTCCAGAATTCGACGATTTTAGGCAGGATATGATCGTCCCAGTATGATTTATCGAACGGGATAAAACGGAGTTCGTAATGGCGATTATAGCCCATTACAAGGACAATTAAAATGACTCCGTCAATCCCATGGACAGCCATCTGGGTTTGGCATTGGGCGACCCATTCCTGTGGAATATCTTCTTTCCCGTCCCATTTCGATGTCGTCTTACACTCGATGATATACGTCCCAGGCTTGATATCATCCGTTGGGAATTCTATCTCGGCACGTTGTACAGACTGCTCATCGAGCGTAGCAAGACCATCAATGGTTGCGGCAATATATTCGTAATGTGGATGTACCTTGAACGCTACATCAAGGTTCTCACCAAGCCATACGGCTTCACATTTGAGGATAGTACCGACTTTCCGCACCAGTACAGGTTCGATATCTAATCCTATCTCTGCCGCTGGTGCAATGTTTTCGTCGGTGTGTCCGTTTACTTTTTCATTCCAGACTTCTATTGGGCTGCGATATTTCGACAGACCCATGATGGCAGGAACATCTGAGGCAGTCATGAAGTTATGCCGTTTTTCAAGCCATTCCTGTCTGTTCATGTTATGCTTCCTCCATGTTAGTAATGTACCTCAGGCAAAGGTGGAACAGTTGCACTTCATGCGGTGTTAATGTCCCGCCCTGTTCGATCTTTTTCATCAAGACCCATGCCAGCCGTGCATGATCTCCCTTATACTCTTCGATCAGCATTCCAGTCTTGACTTCATCAATTAGGTTTTGAAGCCTGGACTGATCAGACATGGATTGGGCAGGATAGAGATTGTTCTCCATGACAGTTTCGAGTGCTTCTACCAGTTTTTTAATCGCTTCAGTGTTCATGTTGTTCTCCTTTCTGTGTTGGTTTTTGTTGTTGTTGTGTATCAAATTCTAGATGTATTATATCATAGGTATTCTTGGTTGTCAAGTGGTATTTTGTATTTGTTCATTTATTCTTTTGAACTTCGATTTATTGTTAACAAGTTCTTTCGGTGATGTGAGTTTCAATCCGTGTTCAAGTTGGACATCGTCGGTTTTGAACAGGCGTTTCAAGAATGTGGTTGTACTATTGTTCTGCCATGTCGTGATAGTTGTGTCTGTGAAATGATTGTTGCTCCACCAGACGCAATGGTTGATAAGTTTCCCATTCACTTTAATTGGGATATTAACCAGTGTGCCACGATCGGTTTTGTTGATGATGTCTACCATGTGTTATGCCTCCAGGTTCAGTTCGTCGTACATCGGATGTTGGGATGGTTTCTCTATAGCATGCATACGTAGGTTTCCCGTGTATGCACTTTTGCCTTTGATAACAATCATTCCGTAGTCTTCGAGTATTTCAACAGAATCGAGACTGAATATCTTTCGGGCTCGTTTTTCTTCGCCGTCTCTATTCAGCATGTATGAAATCGTATATGACGCCCGTTGTTTCGATAGAATAGACGGTTCACGCAAAACATACTTGCGCCATTGTAGGCTCATCATATGTAGTCTTAGGCGATTATATTGTTGTATCATACTTTGAGTATAAACGAAATTATTGTAGATGTCAATAGGTACATCGCTTACTATTAATACAAAAGCATCACTTGACATGTATATATATGACATGGTATAATTATGTCTGCAAAGGGTTAAATCATTCGAACAAGGGAGATTAAACATGAAGAGATCAAAGATGACTATTATGGTGCATGATAATGTCAAAGCAAAAGAAGTGCGTCTGAATGTCTATGAGAATGATATTCTGGGCACAGGTTGGTTATCTGCGGATGTGGATGGTAGAAAAGTAGCCGTGATTTTTGTTCCGCTAAAAAACTGCGGCGATCTAGCAAAGAACAAAAAACTTATTGGAGAACATAACGGAGTAAAAGGTGTGTGGATTTACAAGTATATCGATGATATGTTCTATGTGATACCACCTGATTGCATTAAAGACGATGGCGAATTTTATAATATTTCTTTAGCAATTACCAGGATAAATAAAACAAACAATTGGGTTGCGATATTTCGGATATTTCGACAGACCCATGATGGCAGGAACATCAAATAATAACGGAGGGAAAGATGATGATTGATCAGTACACTGACACAGGAATGGTAGATAGTTATTACGTGGTGCATTGGTACCGATTCAAGAATGTTATACATGGCAAAGAGACCGAACCGTGCTGGGAATGCGCCATCAACTATGTTAGTGATTCGCTTGATCGGGCAAATTGGTTCAAGGAAAAAGTACTAGAAAATTTCGAAAAATGGGGAGATAATTTCAAAGAGGCTAACAAGGTAGAAGTTTATCGTTTAAGTGAGATTAGAGATGACGATAAACTATTCAATGCGTTTTCAAGATGGGTTATAAATCATGTGAAATAGTTCAATAAACACACAAACACACACACACGTTCCCTGTGCGGCGGCGCATGGGGAATTTTTATTTTTATTTTACTATCGATGATAAGATGAGACAAACTGGGGCAGTATGAACTAGACTATAGCATATCAGTGATAAGATGAGACAAACTGGGGCAGTATGAACTAGACTATAGCATATCAGTTGACAACGCTGTATATCTCGGGTACATTGTGGTTAGAGTTTTGGCAAGGAAAACAACAAG
>ERZ795051.3073-NODE-3073-length-17513-cov-8.281647_pt1 | contig 17513 bp, 17 predicted proteins | sample MGYA00375135_ERZ795051 | MGnify/ENA primary metagenome ERZ795051 (study PRJEB30180, sample SAMN05720222) | activated sludge metagenome | isolation source: Anaerobic digester | place: Japan | collected 2015-05-26 ... | reverse complement strand
ACGAATACGGATTTAAGGGTTTAGAAATTAGAAATTAGAAATTAGAAATTAATTAAAGAGTGTTGCGTTAAATTTTTGAACCTAAATATTTTATATGTTAAAATGTTAATATGTCTATATCTACTTTTATTTTATATTTTGTAATTGGCGCCTTACCAGCAATTGTATGGCTTCTTTTCTATTTGCGTCAAGATGTTCATCCAGAATCTAATAAAAAAATAATAGAAATTTTTCTTTGGGGAGGAATAATGGTTGTGCCTGTTTATCTTGCAGAAACTATTTTGGAATGTTTTTTTCCAGAAAAAGATATATTATTGCAAAATACAATCCTCCTCTTTATTTATTATATTTTTGTTGTGGGAGTTGTAGAAGAATTCTTTAAATATTGGGTTGTTAAAAAACGTGTCATCAATTCATCTCATCTTGATGAACCCATTGATTTAATGCTCTATTTGATTATTTCTGGTTTAGGATTTGCTATGGTTGAAAATCTCTCGGTAATACTAAGCAGTGCAGCACTAGAAGAAGCAATTTTTGTAAGTTTAATCCGTCTTTTAACAGCTGTCTTTTTGCACAGTTTGACTGCAGCGATTACAGGTTATTTTTTGGCAGTATCCCTTTATAACAGAAAAAAAATCTTTATTGCTGTGGGAATTTTAATTGCAGCCACTTTTCACGGACTTTACAATCTCTCTATTATAGAACTAAACAGTGCTGAGAACCTCTTTTCTTTTTTACTTCCAATTGTTATAATATTCTTAATGGCAATTATTGTTTATATCTTTTTTAAAAAAGTGAAATGTTTGCCAAGAGGATCAAAAATATAATACCCCTGAAAAAAGAAAATAAAAATTATTTCTGGGAAGGGGAAAAGGTCAAAATATTTTAAATTAAAAATAAATTTATGAGTGATTTTTTTGAAAAATTATCCAACAATGAAGGAGGAATAAACAATGAAAATCTTGGTGTTCAAAATGGACCCTCTACAAGAGAAACAGAGAATAGCGAGGAAGGACAATTGGCAGTAGATGTATTCCAAACAGATAGTGATCTGGTTATTCAATCTACTATTGCCGGAGTAAAAAGCGAAGATCTTGATATTAGTATTCAAAACGATATGGTCACGATCAGGGGTGAAAGGAAAAAAGAATTGGAAGTAAATCCTCAAGACTACTTTCATCAGGAATGTTATTGGGGGGCATTTTCTCGACAAATTATTCTTCCTGAAGAAATAGATCCCAGTAAAGCCAAAGCAGAACTTAAAAATGGCATTTTAACCCTGCGACTGCCAAAACTCGAAAAAACTAAAACTACAAAAATAAGGGTCACAGAGGTAAAATAATTAATATTCTTGATTTGTAAACGCTATGAAAAAGGGCTTATTGATTTTTTGCATAACAGCCATTGTTGTTATTGCAGTTGCTTTTTATATTTTATATCTTCCAAAGGATTCTTTTGCTCGTGGAATTACAGTAGGAGGAGAAAAGATTGGAGGATTATCAAAGACCCAAGCCGAAAATCTCATCGAAACAAAGGTAAATGAATTTTTAGAAAAAGATATTACTTTTCATTTTTCTAATTCTGAAGGAATTTACTCAAAAGAAATAAAAATAAAAGATTTGGGTATTGTTTTTGATATTGAAAAAAGTTTAGAAGAACCGTTTTCAGTCGGAAGAAAATTTTCGTCAAATAGCAGCATTAATGATTTCTTTCAAAATACAAAAGAAAAAATTGCCTCCCTCAAAGGGAATTATCAATTCTCTTTGATAGCAACAATCGATGGCAAAGAAGAAAAAGAGGAAGGATTTGAAAAGTTTTTTACTGAAAACTTTGGCAAGTTTGAAATTCCACCTCAAAACGCCGTAGTGATATTTAATGAAAAAACCTTGGATTTTGATATCGAAGAACCAAAAGAAGGCCTTCTTTTTTCAAGAGAAAAAATAAAAAAAGAAATTGAAAAAAACGCAGGTTTTTTGATAATAAGCAATATTTATCTAGTCCTAGAAGACGCATCTCCTGAAATCACTCAAGAAATGGCTTTAAGTGCAGCGAATCAAGCAAAAGAGATCTTGAAAGCAGGGCCCTATGTGCTTTTGGCAGAAGAAAAACGCATTGAGGTTCCTCAAAAAACACTGGGAAATTGGTTTTCATTTATCCCTCAAAAGAAAGACAATCAAATCACTCTGTCCCCTTCTCTTAATGAAGAACTGATTCAAAATTATCTAGCTGAAATCTCTAATAGTATTAATATAGAAGCTCGAAATCCTGTTTTAAGTTTCGAAGAAGGTGTTTTAAAAATTATTATTGCTCCCAAGACCGGAAAAATTTTAAAAATAGAAGAAAGTGCTAAAAAAATACAAGAAAATATTTTAGCAAAAGAAAAACAAATTTCATTAAGATTTGAAGAAGTAGAACCAAAAATTACAGAAGAAAAAATTAATGAACTCCATATTGAAAAATTAATCGGCACTGGCACCTCAAACTTTGCTGGTTCACCTAAAAACAGAATACATAATATTAAAATCGCTACAGCCAAGTTCAATGGAATGTTAATTGCACCGGATGAAGAATTTTCTTTTAATCAAGCCCTGGGAGAAGTTGGACCAGCTCAAGGATATCTACCAGAATTGGTTATAAAAAACAACAAAACTGTTCCCGAATACGGAGGCGGGGTATGTCAGGTTTCAACTACAATGTTTAGGGCAGCGGTCTATTCAGGACTTGAAATCACAGAAAGAAAATCCCATGCCTACCCTGTTAAATACTACAATCCGCAAGGATTTGATGCAACCGTGTATCTACCCTCGCCCGACCTTAAGTTCAAAAACAATACTGGAAATTGGATATTGATTCAAGCAAAAATCAAAGACAATAATCTCACCTTTGAATTTTATGGCAAAGACGACGGTAGAAAAGTTATTGTAAAAGGACCATATCAATATGATTTTCAAGAAGATGGATCAATGAAAGCGCGATTAGAGGAAGAAGTTTGGAAAAATGGAGAACTAATTCTTAAAAAAACATTTCTCTCATTTTATAAATCCCCTAACTTATACCCCACTACAAACGCTGAATAATTTTAACAATATTTCTGATAAAAGCCGCGGTGGCGGAACTGGCAGACGCGTTGGGCTTAGGACCCAATGGGGAAACCTATGAGAGTTCGAATCTCTCCCGCGGCACAAAACAACAAAAGAGCAATCTTTCAAAGATTGCTCTTTTTATTAGGATTGCTAAGTGCTAATGTTAGACACCGACCATTGTTCTAACAATGGAAGGAATAACCTTTGCCAGAGCTGCTACCACCAAACCAATAGCCATATACATTAAGAGATTTCTTGCTTTCTCGGTCTTGGTAGGATCTCCACTAGATATCATAAACATAAAGCCAGATATTACTCCAAAGATTACTGCTATTGATAAAACAATATAGAAAAGCCAGTCAGTAACATTATAAACAGTTTCCATTAAACAAATGGTGCCCCAGTCATTACTTGAACAATTAATATCACCAATATCGCAGGATCCACCTGCAGGACCAACTATTTTACCTTTCCCACAATTTCCATCTAAATCAGTATAATTTCTTTTTACCTGACAACACTCCTTGGCACCGGTTTGAGCTGATGCTATCATTGGCGCTGCGATCAAAGAAACCATTACTAGGGTTAGTATGACTGCAAAAAATTTTTTCATCATAATAACGTTTTAAAATTATTAGAAACACCGACCTTTTATATTGCAAAATGCAATAAACCTTTCTTTATTATAATATTATAATCTAAAAATTAATAAAAATCAATACTTTCTCATCATTATTTTTTTGACCTTTTTTTAGGCAACAATTGCCTTGATAATTGCTGGAATTATTTTTGACAAAGCAACAAGGGCAATCGCAACTGCGCCATAAATAAGAAATTTTTGGGCTTTACTATTTTTTTGTGGATCACCGCCAGAAAACAAAAAGATATAACCTGCTATACCAAAAATAATTAAGGTTAAAGCAATAAATATTATAAAAAGCCAATCAGAAACAGTATAAACAGAATCCAAAAGACAGCAAGTTCCCCACTTTGAAGGAGACCCATCAATATAATCTCGTATTCCATCTCCGTCAACATCACACCATTTTGGATTTTGGGCCCCAACAATATTTCCCCTGTCACACCCATTCTCTACATCAGTTAAATCATGCTCTAAAAAACAGCATTCATTCGGACCATGAATATCCCCTTTTGCAAGGAAAGGCATTGATAAAACTAATAGCGACATTAAAAATATATAAGCAACAGCAGATTTTTTCATATTTTTAGGCAACAATTGCCTTGATAATTGCTGGAATTATTTTTGATAAAATAACTATTGTTAATCCTATTGCTCCCCAGGTTAAAAGGTTTTTTCCATTTTTGACTTTTTGAGGATCACCGCCAGAAGCTAAAAGAAAATAACCAGCCACCAAAAAAATAAGAATTGATAAGGGAAAAGACATTATAAATATCCAGTCAGAAACAGTATAAATAGAATCCAAAAGACAGCAAGTTCCCCACTTTACAGTTCTATTATCAACACTGTCTTGTGTACCATCGCCATTTACATCACACCACTGAGGATTGGTGGGTCCCACCACCTTGTCTTTACTGCAAACACTATCCACATCAGTTAAATTATGACTTAAACGACAACATTCATTAGCGCCAGTCGGTTTTGAGGGCTCAAGAGCAGTTGCAGCTCCCGTTCCCACGCACTTATAAGGACCGTCGCATCCTTGGGAACAGTTAATGGTTTTAAAAATACATCTTTCAAGATCTTTCTCGCAATAATATTCTTTCAAGACCCCATTATTGCAACTATCTTGCATATTTGTTTGACCCTCAACATCTCTACACCACCCTGCTATATTTGGTTTTACTCCCCCATCACTATCATAACATTTCTGCTCTCCTTCATAACTTGGATATTTAGTACATTTACCATTATTACACGTACCACCACCTATTGTTGAACAATCAAAAGTAAATGACTGACACTTTTTTCCACCAGGAGTACAATAATATTCTATTAATGTCTTGTTGTCGCTGGCGCAAGTATCAATAAATCTCTCAGTTCCGCTCGAAGAATATTCTTCGCAACTACCTCGTTGATAAATATCTTTATAAGGATCAGAATCACTGCAGCTCTCTATCTTTCTGCATGCCCCATCACTACAACTATAACCGGAGGGGCATATTTTTTCTTCTTCTTGACAACCACTATTAGTACAATAATATTCTATTAGAGTGTTTTCATCTTTACAAGATTCTTCAAACCATTTTTCCTTTTGCACATCATAACATTTTCCTTTATTGTATATATCAGGTATTCTCTCTGCATCGTCTCTATCATAACAAGCCGTTGCGAAAACCTTATTTCCCATTCCCATTATCAAAAAGAACAAACTAAAAATAAAAATAATTTTCTTAATCTCCATAGGGCGAACCCGCCACAAGCGGGCAAAGCGTACGTAAATGAAAATACAAACTTGTTTCAATTTTAAAATTTTAACTTACTATGCTCTTAATTATTGCTGGAACTATTCTTGCTAACAATGCCAAAGCCAATCCAACCAATCCATATAATATCATTGTTTTTGATTTTGAAATTTTTGCAGGATCGCCGCCAGCTGTTAAAAATAAAATTCCTGCTATGATAAAAAGAATAGCAATTGCTGCCACTAAAATATAAAATAACCAATCTGTCACATTGTAAACTGTATCAATTACACAACAAGTGCCCCAACTTTTAGTAGTATTGCTTGTTGAGATTGCACAGGGTGCATCATTAATCTCATCATCATTAATATCGCACCAACATTTAAAACCACTGTCGTCACAACTACCAGCACCAGTACAATTACAAGCGTTTGTGTTCCTGTCACAAGTAGGAACATTGCCACCAGGACAGGTAAATTCATCACATCCCTTTGCTGCTATTATTGCACCCTCACTGCAAACACTATCTATGTCAGTAAGATCATGGTTAAGTTTACAACATTCATTAGGACCATGAATAGCAGCCCATACAAAACCACCGCAAAGCAATAAAAATGCAAAACACCCGCCGATTAAAATAAAAGTCTCTTTTTTATTTCTCATATCCTCTATTTTAAATTATACCAAAAAAAATAATAAAATGTCAAACAAAACGTCTTGGCTATTTTGTAATATTTTTGAACAATCTAATAAATTAAAAAAATGGTAAATCTTGACAAGTAAAAAGAAATGTGATTTACTTTAGGCGTGAGGTAAGAAAATTTTTCTTATCTTGCTCTCTGAATTCTTTCAGAGGAAAAATCTTTAAAAATTAGGAGGTAAAAATGATAGATGATGAAATCGATTGGATCAGCGAAGAAGCAGATCAAGCAGTAGAGACAGAAGAACAAACAGAAGAACAAACAGAAGAACAAACAGAAGAACAAACAGAAGAACAAGAAGAGAAATGCGTGGAGAAAAAGGAACGCAGTTTTGCAGTGGTAATTTTAATTGCAGCAATTGCTGCAATTGCTGCAATTGGGGGCGGATATATGATGCTCCACCCATCGACACAGGAAAAGTCAACGCCAGTAACGGAATTAACGGCGGTTCCAACGACACCGACACCGACAATCCACATTCCTATCCCTGGCATTGAAGGAGTAAATCTTTTAATAAGGGGAAACGAAGTGGCATTTGAAAGAAGCGGCACTTCAGTTGAAAGAACTGATTTCTATAAGATGGATAGTAATATAGTAGCATTTACTAAAAACAAAGATAAGGCAGTACTCTATTGGGGAGAACCAGTAATTAAAATTTACGGTATCTCAGAAATTTATGATGTGGATCAGGGAATTTATAAAGAAGTATTAAATACTACTCCTACTCCCTCAACGGAATCGAGAGGAAACGCTTGGGAAGTTAATCAAAAATTATTTACTGGACAGGAAGTGAAAATCTCTGGCGTTTTGATTGATTTTAATAAAAGAGAGATCAGGGCAATGATAGCTACTGACGATATCTGGTGGAGTGAAGAAAATCCCCAAACAATAAAGAAAAATATTTTTACGGGGATTACTCCCGATGGTCAAACTCTTTTCCAAGTGGATTTTGAAAAAGAAACAGTTTGGGTGTATAAACTTATTAACATTGCACCGATCACAGTACCATCAGCGCCTGTAGAAATATCCCCTATCCAGGAAATGACGGTTTTCCCAGCCAAGATCCCATCTAACTAAGAGACTACAAAGGCAAAGATATTTTAAAAACCACCCTTTTAATTTTTAATTTAAAAGAAGGGTGGTGTTTTTTTATTTAAAATATACTTATATTCCAATTACTGTTTCAATGATTGAACTTATAGCCCTGGCTGAAAGTAAAACTGCAAGGCCAACAGCGCTCCACAAAAGTAAATTTTTTGCCTTTGAAACTTTTGATGGTTCTCCGCCAGCTGTAAGAAACATTATTCCTCCAATAATTATCATTAAAGGAACAATAGCCAAACCAATCCAAAAAATAAAATCACAAATGGCTTTGATGATCTCTGGAATTGTATCGTATTTTAAGGGATTTTTAATACTAACAGCAAAACTAACAGCAAAGGTTAAATTCCCTATTAAAAATAAAAATCCTAAAACTATTATTATAGATTTAATTACTTTTTTCATAGTTTTTTAAATATCATTCCAAAATGATATTTATCAGTTGGAATTTCTTTTTCAAAAGAGAATTTTTCTTTTGACATTAACTCTTTTATTTCCTCTGGATTAACCCGTTTTCCTTTCGGACCCAAAGCAACATCTGGTCGCCAATCAATAAATATTAATTCTCCACCGGGCTTTAAAATCCTGTATGCTTCCTTTACAACATTCTCATCGTTCTCGGTTTGAAATAAAAGATTTGTTAAAAAAACCATATCACAGGAATTATCAAGCAGTCCTGAACCATTTTCTTTTTCAAGATTACATCTTTTTAATTGTATATTATTAATTCCCTCTGTTTTTGCTCGTGAAGAAAGAGTTTCAAGCGCATCTGGTAAGATATCTAAGGCAAATACTTTTCCATATTCGCTTACCTTTTTTGCTAAGGGCAAAGTAAAATAACCATTACCACAACCAAAATCAGCAATAATCATCCCTTCTTTTATTTCCAAGTTATCAACAATATTTTGAGGATTTAAAAATCCTCCTGTGCCCGGCTGAAAAGTTGTCATAAGTTTCTCGAATTTTTTTTAAATTGCCGCGAATACCATCGAATATTCAAAACTTATTCGATTTAATCCACAGAATATTCGAGATTTTATTTTTTATATTGTTATCGCTGATGCCACCTTATCTCCTTTTTTTAATTTAATCACTCTTACTCCTTGAGATACACGCCCCAAAATAGGCACCTGTTTAATCTTTGTTTTAATTGTTTGACCTTTTTTTGAAATAACAATTAAATCTTCTTCTTCATCTTTTGTTAACAGACCAATCCGTGCCAAGCTACCAGTTTTTTCTGTTATCTTCATTCCCATTATACCTTTTCCTCCTCTTTTTTGCAAACGAAACTTTTGAATATCAGTCCTTTTTCCAAATCCATTTTCAGATAAAGTCAGTAGATAGTTTTGATTTTTGATAATTTCCATTCCCACAATTTTGTCATCGGTTTTGAGATTTGAAGTTTGAGATTTGAGATTCAACCTCATCCCCCTTACACCAGTAGCATTTCTTCCCATCGGTCTTAATTCTTCTTCTTTAAAACGAATGATATTGCCTGCAGAAGAAGCTAATAATATTTCCGATCCCTCTTCAATAACCTTAGCAAACACTAATTGATCTCCGTCTTCTAATTTAATAGCCCTTAGCCCCGATCGTCGTACCTGTTCAAAATCACTGATTTTTGTTTTTTTAATAACACCATTTTTTGTAACCATCACCAAATACTTTGCTTTATCGCTTTCCTTTAAATGCGGCATAGCAACAATCGAGGTAATTCTTTCTTGAGAAGAAAGTTCAAGAAAGTTTAAAATACCCCTGCCTAATCCCTGTCGATCTGTTTCAGGAATATTATAAGCCGGTATCTTAAAAACCTTGCCTAAATTAGTAAAAAAGCAAACCTGATTATGACTTGACAAATAAAGAAAATGACTTACCTTGTCTTCTTCTCTAAGAGCTAGTCCTAACACGCCCTTTCCTCCTCTCTTTTGAGCTTTAAATACTCGTGGAGAAATTCTTTTTATATAACCATCTTCAGTCAAAATCAAAATGTTTTCTTCTTCTGGAATTAAATCCTCCTCGCGAAGTTCACCCACTTTTTGAGGAATAACTTCGGTTTTCCGATTATCCCCATATTTCTCTTTTATTTCTATTAATTCTTTTTCAATAACTTTCTCAATTCCTCCTTTTGTTTTTAAAATACCTTCTAATTCCTCTACTAATCTTTTTTTCTCCTCAAGCTCATCTAGAATCTTTTGTTGTTCAAGGCGAGCAAGCGCTTGCAGTTTTGTTTCCAAAATAACATTTGCTTGAATCTCTGAAAACTTAAATCTTAAAATTAGATTTTTAAAAGCATCTGCTCTGTCCTTTGATTTTTTGATAATAGCAATAATCTCGTCAATGTGCAGTAATGCTTTTTTTAAACCCAACAAAATATGAATTCTTTCTTTCGCCTTTTGAATGTCAAATTCAGTCCGACGCCGTGTCACCTCTTTTCTGTGCAAAAGAAAATTTTCCAGCGCTTCTTTTAATGAAAGGGTAGCGGGCTGTTTTCCCTCTACCAGCGCCACCATATTAAGATAAAAAACCCTTTCTAAAGAAGTTGATTTAAAAAGTTGATTTAAAATCTTTTGAGGGTTGGCATCTTTTTTAAGCTCAATAGTAACACGCAGTCCTTCTTTATCTGATTCATCAAGAATATTTTTTATTCCTTGAATTTTTTTATCTTTCACCAATCCGGCCATTTCTTGAAGCATTGCTGATTTTTGAACACCATAAGGAATTTCTATAATTTGAATTTCAAATATATCTTTTGTTTTTTCAATAATTTCAGCCTTTCCCCGATTCAAAATTGCTCCTCGTCCATCTTGATAGGCCTTAATAATGGCTTTTTTATCAAAAACCTGACCACCAGTAGGGAAATCTGGACCTTTAATAATTTCACATATTTCCTCTGTTGTGGCATCTTCTTTCTTCAAAAGATAAATTAATCCATCACAAAGTTCTGAAAGATTATGAGGAGGAATATTAGTTGCCATACCAACAGCAATCCCAAAAGAACCATTTAATAGTAATTGAGGAAGGGGCGATGGCAAAACAACAGGCTCTTTTCTTGTGCCATCATAATTTGGTATAAAATCAACTGTATTCTTTTCAATATCTTTTAACATCTCTTCTCCAATTTTTGAAAGACGGGCTTCGGTATAACGATATGCAGCTGGGGAATCCCCATCTATGCTTCCAAAGTTCCCTTGTCCCTGAACCAAAGGATATCTTAAAGAAAAATCTTGAGCCATTCTTGCTAGGGCATCGTAAACTGCCTGATCGCCATGAGGATGATATCGGGCCAATACCGCTCCAATAACCGAAGCGCATTTTCGAAACTTTGCATTGTGCCTTAAACCATCTTCATACATTGCATACAAAATTCGCCGATGAACCGGTTTTAAACCATCACGCACATCAGGCAAAGCACGCGAAACAATTACGCTCATTGCATAATCAAGATATGCCTCTTTCACCTCATTTGAAATATCCCTTTTTTGAATAGCCATAAATAATAAATTTTTAATCTATTAATTGTAAACTCGTAAATTAATATTATTAAATCACCTAGCATCTGTCTAGCAATACTATTTCAGTCCCCTCTCTTTTTAATTCATCCTTTTTTATTTTTAATTTTTTTATTCTTTCTTTTTCACCAATTCCAAAAGCTCCCAAAAAAGATTTTTCATCATCTAAATCTAAGTTTAAACCAGGAATTTTATAATGCATCGGTATTGCAATTTTTGGCTCGATCTGATTAATAAGTTTTGCTGCTTCCTTTCCAGAAATAGTGAATTTTCCACCCACCGGGATAAAAAGAATATCCACTCCCACAATATCTTCTAATGTTTTTGGCGTGGGCTGGGTTTCTCCAAAGTCCCCCAAGTAGCACATTTTAATTTCTTCGTCTTTAAAATCTAATACAAAAATTGTATTCAATCCTCTTTCTTTTCCTTGAACATTATCGTGAAAACTAGGTATCCCTTTTATAAAAATACTTTTTATTTCATATTCGCCTGGCGTATCAATAATAAAAGGAGACCCTTGAATAATCTTTGTATTACAATGATCAGAATGATAATGTGAAATCAATAGGATATCAGCTCCTACTTTTTGAGGAGGAATAAGACCAATACTTTCATCAAAAGGATCAATAGCAATATTTACTTTTCCCTCTTCTCCTTTTCCGTTGATCTTAAAAAAAGAATGACCATGCCAAATAATATCCATAATTTTAAATTGATATAATTAAAATGATACTCGTTTAATATCTGCGCCGATTTCTCGAAGACGTTCCTCAATCTTCTCATACCCTCGGTCTACTTGATAAGCATTAGAAATCAGGGTTTCTCCCTGGGCAATTAAACCGGTGATAATCAAAGCAGCGCCAGATCTCAAATCATAATTTTCAATCGAACTCCCTTTTAATTGAGATGGCCCTCTTACAATAGCCCGATGAGGATCCAATACTGAAATATCTGCCCCCATCTTATTAAGGGCTTCAAGATATTTTAATCGTCCTTCATACATCGGATCATGAATTAAAGTTTCGCCTGGACTCTGAGTGGCTAAAACCCCAAAAGCACACTGAAGATCAGTTGGAACACCGGGATAAGGAAGTACCTGAACTTTTGAAACAGGTAAAAACGCTTGCGGACTCTTTACCCTTACATCAAAAACTATCTGAGATTGATCATCGTACTTTTGGGGTCCGCTAATTTTTTCAAGATTAATACCAAATTCTTTTAATTTATACAGTACTAAATCTAAATTTTCCAGGGGTACATTTTTTACAATAACATCTCCTTTGGTAACGCCTGCCAAAATAATAAATGAACCTGCTTCAACTGGATCATAAATAAGACGATGGGAAAATCCTTTTAATTTCTTCTGTCCTTCTATTTCAATAGTATGATCCTCCAACCAATGAATTCGCGCTCCCATTTTTACCAACACTTGACTAAGATCTTTCACATGGGGTTCAAGAGCAGCAATTTTAATAATGGTTTTGCCAGGCAAAAGAGATGCTGCCATTAAAATATTTTCAGTTGCAGTTACACTGAATTCTGGCAATATTACTTTTGATGGAGCTAAGTGCTTTTTTGATAAAAGATAATGCTTCCCTTCTTTTTCAATTTCAACCCCCATCTGCTGAAACCCTTGCAAGTGAGCATCAATAGAACGTACCCCAATCAAACATCCGCCGGGTTGAGGAATTTCCACTTTTCCAAATCGAACTAATAAAGGGGCCAAAAGAAATACCGATGAACGCAACATTGTTACTAGGTCCTCTCTAATTTTTGAAGGATCAAGATTTTTTGCCTCTATTTTTATTTCTCTTTCTCCCTGAAATTCTACCTTGGCACCTAAATCCTTTATAATTTCTAACATTCGAAAAATATCCTCTACCAAAGGAAGGTTTTGAATATAACAAGGCTCATCTGTTAAAAGAGAAGCAGCAATAATAGGAGTAGCAGCATTTTTGCATCCTTTTGTTTCAATCTCCCCAGAAAGCGGTTTTTGACCATTAATTTGAAAATATTCTGTAGGCATATCAATAATATTTTACCAATAGCAGACATTTTGTCAACTAAGAACGATGTTTTTAAAAATTATTTAATATCTCTTCAAGAGAATAGGTGTTAATAATATCATTTTTTTCTGCCCAACCGCGACGAGCCATGGCAATACCAAATTCTATATATCGTAATTGATCTTTTTGATGGGTATCAGTGTTGATTACCATTTTTACTCCTGCCTCTTTTGCTTTTTTTATATTAATGTCGTTTAAATCAAGACGCTCAGGATAAGAATTAATTTCCAAAATTGTATTTGTCTCCTTGGCTACTCTTAAAATTTCATCAAAATCAATCTGATACTCATCCCGTTTCTTTAAAATTCGACCCGTGGGATGAGAAATAATATCAACATTTGGATTTTTCATTGCCCGAATTATTCTTTTAGTCATTTTCTCTTTTGGCATTTTAAAAGCAGAATGAACACCAGCAATCACATAATCCAATTTTTTTAAAAATTCATCTTGAATATCAATTGAACCATCGGGTAGAATATTTGCCTCACACCCTTGCAATATTTTGAATTTCAGATTTTGAATTTTGAATTTTGAATTTATTTTATCTATTTCTTTTCTTTGTTTTTCCAATTGTTTTTCATCCAATCCACGCTCGATACGCAAAAATTTGGTATGATCTGAAATCCCCAGATACTGATAACCCATTTTCATTGCTTCCCTTGCTAGGTCCTCGATAGAATCTTCTCCACCATTCCAATTTGAATGGCAATGCAAATCTCCTTTAATGTCATTATAACTAATAATCTTGGGCAATCCTGGTTTTTTACCTTCTTGCTGACGCAAGGCTGCCTCAATCTCTCCCCTGTTTTCCCTTAGTTCTGGTTCTATCCAAGGGAGACCGATACTTCTGTAAACGCCACTTTCTGACCAACCTGCCACCATATTTTTTCCTTTAAATACTCCATATTCATTCAATTTTAATCCCTTTTTTATTGCCAACACCCTAGTAGCAATATTATGTTCTTTTGAACCAGTAAAATATTGTAAAGCCGAACCATAAGATTTTTTGTTTACCACCCTTAAATCACAATCAACTGTCACATTCGCATTTTTCAATCTAATCGAAGATCTAGTTGTTCCCTTGCTCCAAATTTTTATCACACCAGGCAAGGAAACAAAAAAATCCATTATTTTATTTGCTGTTTCTTTATTTGGTTTTTTTAAGGTTACTAAAAAATCAAGATCACCAATGGTTTCCTTTCGACGTCTTACTGAACCAGCCACAGAGACTTCCTCCACCTCTTTTAATCCTTTTAATTCTTTCTCTATTTCTTTAGCTTTTGGTAAAATTTCACCCAACAAAAATCTCCCTTTTGATTTTTTTAAAAATTCTATTGCTTGAAGAATATTTTTTTCGCTTTTTTTATCAAACCCAAAAAGAGTTTGGATCTTATGTTCTCTTGCTGCTTTTTCTAAATCTTTTAGGTCTTTAATTTTTAAATTTTGCCACAACGCCTTAACTTTTTTAGGACCAATTCCCTCAACCGCAGTTAGCTCTTCAATTTTTACTGGCATTCTCTTTTTATAATCCTCATAATATTGAATCTTACCAGTTTGAATATATTCAATAATTTTATCAGCAATGCTCTTTCCAACGCTCGGAATATTCTCAATTGCCTTCTCTCCTCCTCTCTTATAAATTTCCTCCACGTCTTCGCTTAGATTCTCTAAAATCATTGCCACTTTTTCATAGGCCTGGGGCTTAAAAGGAACATCTTCCATCTCAAGATAGAGAGCAATTTCTGATAAAATTTTGGCTAATTCTTGATTTGCCATATTATATGAATAATCCGCACATTAAATCGAATTATCCTTGAGTAATAGAACGATAAATGATCTCGTTCTATTAATGATGCGATGTTGATGAATTTTCTATCTCGTTTTGCTCCACGCTCGGATTGTTTATAATCTTTCTTAAACGTTTAGTTCCAAACCTAAAAGCAATTCCAATTCCAACAATTCCGATCAAAACATCGAATGCTCTTAAAATTAAAGTAAAGGCGATAGCATTGTGAGATTGAAATCCTAATTTTGAAAAAGTAAATGCTTGAATAGCTTCATGGCTTCCAATAGCGGCTGGAATAGGCAAAACATAAGCTAAATTAGTAAAACCAACAATAATTAAAGATTCTATCCAATTAATAGGAAGACCTAAAAATAAAAGCAGTACCCAGCACCTACTCCAATTAATAATTCCTCTTACAAAATTAAAAACCATTGCTTTCCACATATTTTTATTATTTGATTTAAAAAAATCAAATAATTCGCTTTCCCAAAAAAATGCCCTTTCTGGTAATTTTTTAAACATTTTTTGAATTGGCTTTTCAATCAACTTTAACATGCTCTGATTCTTAAAAGCTCTATAATAGAAAAAAGTAATGCCACCAATTGGAAAAAGTAAAATCAAAATCGCCATCCATAATTTTATAGGAATGGTAAGGTTGTGTAAGATAAAAAATATTATTCCCGTAATAATGGTTAAAAAAAAGATTGTTCCATCTAATAATTTATCAATAAAATTGGAAATAATATTTTCTTTCCAGGGAACTGAATATTTTTCCTTTAAAATGTACGTCCTCAGAACTCCATCAGCCATTAGTGCTATTGGAGTAAAATAAGCGAGAGCAAAACTGGCAAGCCAAGTAGAAAAAACTCCTTTAGTAGAAATAGGATATTTTTTATCTTCTAAAATTACCTTAAGGCGCCAAGCAGCCGTTAGATGATAAAGCACAGTTAAAATTAAAACCCAAAAAACACCCCATGGAGAAAAAGACAAAAACGCCTCCCAAATTTCTTTTACTCCAATCTTTTGAAAAACAAAATAGATAATAGCGCCACCAATCAAAAAGCTTAATAAAATTAATAATTCTCTTTTTTTCATTTTTAATATAATTCGTCTAAAATTTTTTGATAAAATTTTTTTGCTTTTTTAAGTTCTTTTTCTCCTTTTTCAGTAATTTGATAAATTCTTTTTCTGTCTTTTATGCTACTTTTAACAAAACCATCGTTTTCTAGACGATACAATACCCGATAAGGCGTAATCTTGCCCGGCTGAAAACCAAATTTTTTTTCAATCTCTTTTTGAATTTGATAAGCATGCATTGGCTCTTTTCTAATCAACGAAAGGATATAAACCCATAAATTATCAATTGTGTTTGATTGTTTGAGACGCAAGAAAGGCAACATAAAAAATACCAAATTAACTAATTAATAAATTACGAGCTTGATAGCTTCTTTCAATTCTATCAAAAAACAATGCTAAAAAAAAGAGGAGGACAACCAATCATTAATTTAAAGCTAATTACGAAAAAACAAGATTGCCTCTTGACAAAGTATTTTACATGAGTAAAATAGTATAAAAGTAGGAAAGGTCAAAAAATTAGAAATTATTTTAATAAATAAAATAAATTTATGGCAAAAAATACAATCACATCAAAAAAGACCTTGCAACGGTCTTATAAAAATAAGCAGCAAAAAAATATCAAAATTGCGATAGCTGGAATTGGAAATTGTTCTTCTGCTCTTGTTCAGGGTCTTTTTTATTATAAAAATATAAACAGTAATGATAATTTGGTTCCTGGATTAATGCATAATGTTCTTGGAAATTATAAAATTTCTGATATTAAACCAGTAGCGGCTTTTGATATTGATAAAAGAAAAGTTGGGAAAGATCTTTCAGAAGCTATTTTCGCTCTTCCCAATTGCACAAAAACTTTTTGCAAAAATATACCAAAAATCGGCGTCAAGGTAAAAATGGGACCAATCCTAGACGGTGTGGCTGATCATATGAAAAATTATCCCGAAGAAAAAACCTTCGTTGTGGCTAAAGAAAAACCAGTTGATGTGGTAAAAGAATTAAAAAATTCAGGAGCAGAAATTTTAATAAACTATATGCCAGTGGGATCTCAAAAAGCTACTGAATTTTACGCAAAGGCTGCTCTTGATGCGGGTTGCGCCTTTATTAATTGTTTGCCAGTTTTTATTGCTTCTGACAAAAACTGGGCAGAAAAATTCGAAAAAAAAGGACTACCCACAATTGGTGATGATATAAAATCTCAGGTTGGCGCCACTATCACCCATCGCGCCCTCACCCATCTCTTCACTCAAAGAGGAGTAGCAATAGATAAATCTTATCAGTTGAACTTTGGTGGAAATACAGATTTTTTAAATATGCTTTCACGAGAAAGGTTAAAATCAAAAAAAATATCAAAAACCGAAAGCGTTGAATCACAATTGGAAAAAAGATTGAGTTATGATAATTTGCATATTGGTCCTTCTGACTGGGTTCCTTTTCTAAAAGATAATAAGGTTTGTTATATTAGGATTGAAGGACGAAAATTTGGCGATGTGCCAGTGGAACTAGAATTGCGTCTTTCAGTTGAGGACTCACCAAATTCTGCCGGCTGCGTGATTGACGCAATAAGATTAGCAAAATTAGCTCTCGATAGAAAAATAGGCGGCCCCTTAATTTCTTCTTCAGCATATTTTATGAAGCATCCTATTCAACAATTTACCGATGAAAAAGCACGAGAAATGGTTGAAGAGTTTATTAAGGGTCAAAGAGAAAGATAAGAATTGTCAATAAATTTACTAATGTAGATTCAAAAATTTAACGCAACAATGCCACGGGATCGCCACGCTCGGTCTTTGACCTCGCTCGCGATGACA
>ERZ795051.3068-NODE-3068-length-17526-cov-25.808311_pt1 | contig 17526 bp, 12 predicted proteins | sample MGYA00375135_ERZ795051 | MGnify/ENA primary metagenome ERZ795051 (study PRJEB30180, sample SAMN05720222) | activated sludge metagenome | isolation source: Anaerobic digester | place: Japan | collected 2015-05-26 ... | reverse complement strand
GGATGTATAATCTTGGAGATATAATTTTAAATGATATATCCTATGATTATTCAGTGTGGATATACCATGAAAATGGTACTGATGTGAAATTTTCTATTACAATTAAAGACAGTAATGAAGGATATAATTCTGTTATATATCAATCTGTAGTACCTTCAGGACAATGGACAGAAATCAAAGCCACCTATACATTAACAGCAGACAAGGGGACCGCTGATAGCATGTATATTGAAAGCGATACTCCTTCTATTACCTTTTATTTTGATGATTTTAAAGTGATAAAAACTCCAACTCCTTAAAAGTCTTTTGTCCTCTTTATAATACAACGATGATATACTAGAATACAGCTTCCGGCCTGCGGGTCGGAAGTTTTTTTGTGACGAGGTGCATAATGCTAAACCAAAAATCCTATCTTGAACAGCTTGGGTATAGTCGTGATGAAATTGAGCAGCGGCTTCTGAATGCATGGAAGACCCTGTTCGAAGGTCCTGAAGATGAACGTATTTATTTTGAAGCAGGCCCTGATATGGGCTATATGCTTGATACGGGAAATATCGATGTACGGACCGAAGGTCAATCCTATGGTATGATGATGGCAGTACAGATGAATCGTCAGGATATATTTGATAGGATTTGGAAATGGACCATGACCTATATGTATATGGATCAAGGACCTAATGCGGGCTATTTTGCCTGGTCCTGCAGTCCCGATGGCAGCAAAAACTCCTACGGTCCTGCTCCTGATGGTGAAGAATACTTTGCCATGGCCCTCTTTTTTGCTTCCCATCGCTGGGGCGACCGGGAGTCTCCCTTTAATTACAGCCAGCAGGCTCGGGAACTCCTTTCTCATTGCATTCATAAGGGCGAACGGGAAGCGGGGGACCCCATGTGGGATCCGGAGAATTACCTCATCAAGTTTATTCCCAATTGTGATTTTACCGACCCATCGTATCATCTCCCCCACTTTTATGAACTCTTTGCCCGCTGGGCTAACCCTGAGGATCGCCTCTTTTGGCAAAAAGCCGCCGAGGCAAGCCGGGAATTTTTGCCACGGGCCTGTCATCCCCTAACCGGCTTGGCCCCTGAATATTCCTATTATGACGGGAAGCCTAACTTTTATAACGATCATGGCGATTTTTACAGTGACTCCTATAGGGTGGCAGCAAACCTTGGATTGGATGCACTCTGGTTCGGACCACGGTCCTATCAGAAAGAGATAATCGACGCAATCCACCGATTTTTTGCGGACAAAAAACCCGAAGACTATCGTTGGTATAAGATTGATGGGACTCCACGGCCGGAGCCTGCTTTACATCCCGTGGGACTCCTGGCCACCAATGCCATGGGGGCTCTGGCTACCGAAGGTCCCCTTGCAGAAAACATGGTCCGTCTTTTCTGGAATACACCCCTCCGCAAAGGAGATCGACGGTATTATGACAATTGCCTCTACTTCTTTGCAATGCTCGCCCTAAGCGGCAATTATAAAATCTATTGAAACTGAAACCATCCAAAATCGAAGGATGAACCGGGCAGAAAAATAAATGAAACCTGCAATCTCTGAGATTGCAGGTTTTTTGATAATAGTGGCAGAGTAAAGTCTTTCTCTATTGGTTGTTCAGAATGCTCAAAATCAATCAGGTGTACCTGTTCAATTCCTGCCCCCGAAAATCTGATTTGTATGGAATTTTTTTCTGTTAGAGATCGGCCATAGATACGTAGGGTATTAAAAGTCTTTGTATCAAAATGCAAATTCCTAAAGGCAATGGTTACATTATTCCCAATTGCTTTGATACCCCAATCAGTTAGGATATACTGGTCGCCATACAGCTCGTCATACTCATTTGCATATATTCGTGTATGAGCACGGTTTTGTTTTTCAAAAATAAAGCCCTTAATATGCATTTTAGCAGTGGTTACAAAATATATCGATTGTAGCAGCCTGAGTCTACGATTCAGATGATAGGTAGCTTCCTGATATACATTCCATATACTCTTTTTTTTGTATATAAAATTTCCTAGCTTAATGCTGCCTTCTCCCTCAGGGTATCCCTGCCATATTTCAAGCCCATAGGCTTCATTACTGAGGGTAAATATGGGAAGGCTTATTGTGTCAGATCCATCGGTACCAAAATCAAGATCCCTGTAGCCCACGATGGTGGTTATATCCCGGGCGGTTGCAATACCCTGTTCATTTCCCGGACCAACACCATCATTAGCATCATCATAGAGTCCTGCAGAACAGAATTGATAGGGATCCTTATACAGGGTTCCGAAACCAGCAGCGGTGAACTCCAGTTGGCTGATGAGCCTAACGTGATCTGTACCATTTGTACTGCTACATCGAATAACAAAATTGCCATCGCCCCTTGGATTTACCAGCGCCCGATTCCCCTGGACTGTAACGGTAGCCAGGGGAGAGGGAATGCCACCTTCGTTTACCACTGACCATTGTAGATCCTGGTAACTTGCCTGTATTGGGTAGAGGTATGCTTCCAGTTCTGCAAATCCTGATTCCGGTGTAAGATGCTGGCTCCCATTACAGAGATGGAGTTCAATTTTACGGAGAGGAATTTCATCTTCCTTACCTGTCCTTATAATACAAGGGCTATTTCGGTCTATGACAGCATAACAATCTACATCTGTTTTTTCTGTAGGAACCGCAGTAATAGTTATTGTCTCATCAGGCAACATGGGTGAAGTAACGGTAACAGAAATGAGTCCCGTTTCTTTCGTTGAGCCGACAAGGGCCATCAATTTACCATTAAAAAGACGCTTACTGGTACCTTTGTAAGAATCATTATCTGTGCTGTCTCCATTATCAAGACCACGTAGTCTTCCTGGACCCTGCATCGTTATATGAACACGATTTGCAGCATTTTCTACAGTATTTCCAAAGGCATCGAGGGTACTTATCTCTATAAAGACAAGATCCCTTCCATCTGCTTCCAAAAAGGTTTTGGATGCCCGCAGGTTGAGCCGAACCGGATCACCAAAGGAGCGACGGATTGAACGGGCAATACATCGCCCCTGCTCATCATAGGCTAGGGCCGTTAATTCTCCCATCTCATAGGGAATGGTCCACCAGGCAGTATGTAAAGTTCCCTGTTCATCCATCAAGTTTTTAGTTCCTATGAGTCGATTATTACAGTACAGGGCAACACGGGGAGCATTTGAATAGATGCGGATATCGATCATCTGGCCGGGGTTCCAATCCCAATAAGGAAAGAGATGTATCATGGGAGACTTTTTATAATCAGTCCAAGCTGCTTGATAAAGATAAAAAGAATCTTTGGGAAAGCCAGCTGAATCAATCTGGCCAAAATACGAGTTTTTAGTGTGATATGGTGTGGGTTCACCAAGATAATCAAAACCGCTCCAAATGAACATCCCTAACGAATGGGGAGTTATTCTGTCATTATTAATGCATTCCTCCGGGGATCGGGCGCCCCAACTAGTCGGGCTGTTTCCTAGGGCAGAACATTGCTGATCCGCTTCAGTTAAGATCGTTCTCTTATATGGGAAATGGTAGATTCCCCTGCTTTGTACTACCGATGAGGTTTCACTACCATAGATGATCCAATCCGGGTGCATCCGGTGATGCAGATCATAGTATTTTTCACCGTAATTATAACCTGCATATTTAAGAATATCCGCACACTTTTGTGCATTTTCCCATGGCATATAATTTGAAGCCAACGTGACCGGTGCATTACTTTTAGGATCATATTGACGGACTGTATTCATCAATAGTTGTGTTAGTTCTTCTCCTCTTTGAGATATATGGGTGTCATAAATTTCATTACCAATACTCCACATCAAAAGGCTTGGATGATTTCGGTCTCTGCGGACCCAGCTTTCTATATCCTTGCTGAACCATTGGGGAAAAAAACGGGCATAGTCATATTCGGTTTTTGGCCGTTCCCACATGTCGAATGCTTCTGATACAATAAGAAATCCCAACTCATCAGCCAGATCCATTAGCTGTGGATCTGGCATATTGTGACTGGTACGGATGGCATTAACACCCATCTGTTTTAAAAGTTGCATACGGTATCGCTGAGCCTCTCTATTAAAGGCTGCTCCGAGGGCCCCCAGATCGTGATGTTCACAGGTTCCCTGTAGTTTTGTAGGATTCCCATTAACAATAAGCCCTTTATCTGGATCGAATAGCAAGGTGCGGAACCCTACAGGATTAATGACCTGGTCAATACAATGTCCTTCATGGTCAAGGAGTTTTGTTTCTAGGATATAGAGGTGGGGCTGCTGGGGGCTCCAAAGGCAGGGTTGCTCAACTCTAAGTACCTGTTTGATGCTATGCATGGGATCATTTGATTGTGGGTGAAGCTGTTCCTGTAGTTCTACTACTTTAATGTTACCTGAATATAGGGTCTGGATGATTGTTATCCTATCTTTTATGAATAATTCTGTTTCTATTTCGACGTTCCAGTGGTTCCCTGCATTCTTCGTGGAAATATAGACTCCATAAGTGGGAATGTAGGAAGCTCCCCGCTTTATAAGCCACACATTGCGATAGATCCCTGCTCCTGAATACCAGCGGCTGTTTGGTGCCTGGTACAGGACCTTAAGGACCAGTGTATTGGTTCCTTCCCGCAGAAAGGGTGTTAGCTCATGTTCAAAGGATGAATACCCATATTTCCATTCACCTACAAACGATCCATTACAAAAGAGGGTACTATCCATATAGACCCCATCGAAGCGGATCGAAACGCACCCGGCATCGGAGGGCTTATATGAAAATTGGGTTTGATACCAGCCGATACCACTTTCATATAAATTATCTGTATTATAAATAAGCCAGTCGTGGGGCAATTCTACTGGAAAGAATTGCAGATCCTTCCAGTCCTGAACATCCAAAGGTGTTTTTGCAAAGGTCCACCCATTATTAAACAGAGTTTTAGTAGTTTTCATAATTGCTATCAGATATACTTGTATATTAGTATAATGATTAGATGATTTGCAAGAGCCTCAATAAAAAATTGATTGACAGAATCAGAAATATGCTAATATACTAGTGTACATGAGCATGCCTATGATAAGTACAGGTACACGAGGGTCGTCACAAGGTGCTTCCCGGTATTTCCAGCGATATTGGTCACTCTATGCAATGCTGTTGCTGCCTCTGGTATATTTTCTTGTTTTTAAATATATACCCATGACGTATATACAGATTGCCTTTAAAAATTACAGCATTGTTAAAAGTCCCTGGGAGATGCCCTGGGCGGCACATAATGGGTTTGAATATTTTATAAAGGCCTTTCAAAACAAAGATTTTATGGATGCATTGCGGAATACCATTCTGCTCAATATTTTAGATTTGGTTATCGGTTTCCCGGCTCCGATTCTGCTGGCAATTATATTAAATGAAATATCCCACCGGGGTCTTAAACGGATTACTCAAACTGTTGCATATATGCCCCACTTCCTGTCATGGATCATCATAGCCGGGATGGCACTACAGCTTTTAGCGCCATCTAATGGTCTGATCAATATTGTATTGCAGCGATTGGGCATGCAGCCGATCCCTTTTCTGAACGAACCGGTCTATTGGATTGCTACCTATGTGATTCTGGGCATTTGGCAGAGTGTTGGATGGAATACAATTATTTATCTTGCTGCTATTACGAGTATTAATCCCGAATTGTATGAATCTGCCGCAATTGACGGTGCTAATAGATTACAGCGGATCTGGCATGTTACCTTGCCGGGAATTAGATCCACCATTGTAGTGCTCCTCATCTTGTCCCTTGGCCGTATTTTGGGTAGTGATTTTGACCGGCCCTATGCGCTGCGGAATCCCTTAGTAAAAGAGGTTTCCGATGTTCTTTCCATTTTTATCTACAACTACGGAATTCGGGGATTACAGTTTTCTTTAACTACAGCGGTTGGCCTCTTTCAGTCAGTGGTCAGTGTGAGCTTCCTTTTATTCGCAGATTACCTCGCCAAAAAATTTGGAGAGCGTGGAATTATTTAGGAGAATTAAGATGGTTAGTACGAGGGAGTCAAAATATTTAGATGTTATTTTTATTACCGTATGTATAGTTATCATTATTGTTTGCCTGCTGCCTATGGTGACCCTTCTTGCCCGTTCTGTAAGTTCTCCTGAATATTTAATTCGCAATCAGGTTACCCTCTGGCCAAAGGGTTTTACTCTCGATGCGTACAGATATGTGCTGACCGACTCTAAATACACCTGGTCTCTTCTCTGGACCACCATGTTGACCGTGGCTGGTACCTTATTATCCTTGTTTATGACGACCCTGGCAGCATTTCCCCTCACCTATGACAAATTAAAGGGGCGAACGATCATAAGCTCCTTGATCCTTTTTACCATGTATTTTAATGCAGGTACCATTCCTATGTATCTGTTGTTAAAAGATATTGGCCTATTAAATAAACCGCTTGTGCTCATCGTGCCCTACTGTTTGAGTGTATTTAATCTTATTCTGATGAGAAATTATTTTTATACCATTCCTGCCAGTCTTCGAGAGTCAGCGGAAATGGATGGAGCTGGGCCGGTGCGAATCCTCCTCAGTATATATATTCCTCTTTCGGCTCCCATTATAGCAACCCTTGCCCTTTTTTATGCCGTGGGTCGGTGGAATGGGTTTTCCGACGCTCTAATGTTTATGAATAAACGGGAATATTTTCCTATACAGCTTTTACTATACAACTTGATAAATGCTGTTTCGAGCCTGGAAACCTATTCAACGGAGGGTTTTACCCAGCCAGGCTTAAGTGAATCATTAAAGGCTGCGGCGATCATGTTTGCCACCATCCCTATTCTGTTTGTTTATCCCTGGCTTCAGAAATATTTCATCCAGGGAGTAACCCTGGGTGCAATAAAAGAATAGGGTAAAAAAATGCTGTGGGAATCCGCTGCTCTTAAGGGCAGTCACAATACAATAAGGAGGATAGGGCTATGAAAAAAGCTTTATTGGTGTTTCTCGGTTTGCTTACAGCCGCATTGCTGATGGCTGCAGGCAATGCTGACACAGGTCAAACTGGGGGAACAAAAATTGCTGACCTGGTAGATGGTCGTTTTACTCAGACTAAGACCATCACGGTAGAAGTCTATGACCGTGGTACAGGGACCCCGCCGGAAGATAACTTCTTTGCGCGCTTTATTAAAGAAGGCATGCTTCGGGACCATAATGTCAATGTAGTATTCAAACCGGTACCCCGCTGGACAGAAGTACAGGCATTGAATAATTTGCTGGCCGCAGGAGAAGCCCCTGACATCTGTGTTACCTACGATTATCCCACGATCCAAACCTATGCAAATATGGGTGGTGTAATGGATTTGAATCCCTACCTTGAACAATTCAAACCATACTTAAAAAACCTATGGGATCTGCTAGGCGATAATAACATATACTACGATCAGGATCCAAAAACAAAACAGCTGTGGGCTATAGAGGGAATCAGAAAGCCCAATACCAGGACCACCACTTTTATTCGTGAAGACTGGTTAAAAAAGCTGAACCTTCCGGAACCAAAAACTCTGGCAGAATTTGAAAAAACCCTAAAAGCATTCCGTGATAATGCTGAGAAGCTCCTTGGGAAAGATAAGGACAAGATGATTCCCTTCTTCCTGACAGTAGATGTAGGTTGGTATATCAATAATCTGGCAGACTCCTTTGTGCCTGATAAGACCAGTGATGAACAGCTCTATATTTATGGTTTTGATGACCGGCATCTGCTCTGGCCTAAATATAAGGAAGCTGTCCGGGTTGTAAATAAATGGTATAACGAAGGCCTTATCTGGAAGGATTTTGCCCTCTATCCTGTTGGGGATCAGACCGGAGATAATCTCATAAAATCTGGCTATGTAGGAGCCTTTATTCAGAACTGGGATTATCCCTATCGGGATGGTGAAAAGGGTATCCATGGCAATCTGCAAAAACTCATTGGTCCTGATGCTGCCTTTATTGCGATTGATACGTTTAAAAATGATGCTGGCAAGTACCGGAAGTACCTGGGCCCAGCTGTAGATCGTAAGGTGTTCTTCCCGGCTACCAATAAGGAGCCTCTGGCGTCTCTCTTGTATCTTAATTGGATCAGCAAACTGGACAACCGAAAATTCCTCGCAATTGGTGAGCCTGGTGTACATCATGACGTACTCCCAGACGGAGCGGTTAAGATGAAGCCGGTCGAAGGGGATAAGCGCATCAATTCGCTCTACAATATTGATTATACCATTACCCTGAATGGGCTTGATCTGGGAGATCCCGCGCTGAATGCCCGTTCCCTTGCTCTTGGGTACGGCGGGGTAGATCCACGGTATATTGAAAAGGCCTATAAGACCCAGACAGTGGATATCCGAATTGTACCTGCCTTTAAGGTTGGAGAAATTAAGGCAGAACAGGGGATGGGTCCAGCCCTTTCTGAAAAACGGAACACCCTGGTGGTAAAAGCGGTGGTTGCAAAGACCAGCGACTTTGATAAGGTCTTCGATGCGGGAATGCAGGACTACCTCCGTTCTGGCGGCCAGGCAATAATTGATGAGCGAAAAGCAAAAATAGATGAATTAAAGAAATCAAAGTAACCAAGAACTGAGGTTCATGCAATAGTATGTTACTTTTGCAAAGACCTCAATCTATAAGATTTGGACTGTCTGGTTCTCAGACAGTCCATTGTAGCCCCTAGCTGTACATACATTACTATATGAAAATTCTATTCAGATGGTTTGGCAAAGAATATGACACGGTTTCCCTTGATAAAATCAGACAGTTGCCACACATTAATGGTATCATCAGCACATTGTACACCAAGCCTGCCGGTGAAGCATGGAACAGGCATGAAATCCGTTTATTAAAAGCCGTTATAGAAAAGTCTGGTTTGTCATTACAAGGCATAGAAAGTGTTAATGTTCATGAATCGATAAAAGCCGGTTTTCCGGAGCGAGATAGATATATAGAAAATTATATAAAAACTCTTACGGCCCTGGGGGAAGAGGGAATTCATCTGGTGGTCTATAATTTTATGCCCGTATTTGACTGGATCCGTTCTTCTCTGGCAAAACCGCGGCTCGATGGGGCCACCGTACTCGCTTATGATGAGGAACAAATTATTAATCTTGGCCCGGAAAAACTTTTCGGATGGCTGCAAGGTCAGGCAAAGGGATTCCTTTTGCCGGGCTGGGAGCCGGAGCGCATGTCTCGGGTGAAGGAACTAATCGAATATTATCGTAGTAGTTCTGAGGAAACCCTTTTTAATAATCTGGAATATTTTCTTAAGGCTATCATACCAACCTGCGAAACATTTGGTATTAAATTAGCCCTCCATCCCGATGATCCTCCCTGGAGTGTATTCGGAATCCCCCGGATTGTAACCAAATTAGATAATTTAAGACGAATACTTAGTCTGAACCCTAGCCCTTTTCATGGCTTAACGATCTGTACTGGATCCTTAGGGATTCATCCTGAAAATGATGTGATCCATATTATTCAGGAGCTACATGACCGAATCCATTTTGTTCATCTTCGCAATTTAAAGACCCTTGGATCGGGTAAGTTTGAAGAAACCGCCCATCTCTCCTGTGATGGAGAGTTGGATATATATAATATATTGAAAACCCTCTATGATTATGGGTACGATGGTTGTATGCGGCCCGATCATGGCAGAGCAATCTGGGGAGAGTTAGCCATGCCTGGCTATGGTTTATATGACCAGGCGCTTGGGTCTGCATATATGTATGGATTATGGGAAGCTATATCAAAATCTAATCCTAAATAGGAACTGGAGTATATAGATGAGTGCATATTCGCTCTGCTGGCTTGATTATACTAATGCTTATTGTAAACAGGGGCAGTATACAAAGTATAAAGACCAGGTATTGCATGATATTCGAGGGTATTGGGTAGATCCTGCAGTGGAAGGTACTGCTTCCCGCATAGAAATACAGCGGTTTTTTCAGGAATATTTTGATGTATCGATCCCTGAATTAAAAGAGTATCATGAGCACGCTCTGGTATGCAGTCTGAATTACGTTACCGAGGCGGGCAAGGCTGCTCTGAAGGATGAATCCTTTAGTATCAACTATATTCAAGATAAACATATCCTCATGATTATTGGCGGTTCTGAATCGGGCCTGCTCTATGGGCTTTTTTATATGTTCGCTCTCATGCAGCAGCAGAAGGATTATACCACTACAGCCGTCCAGGAAGGACCAAGAAATCCACTACGGCTCCTGAATCACTGGGATAATCTTGACGGCACCATTGAACGGGGGTACTCGGGAACTTCTCTTTTTTTTAACGACAACCGTATACTTAATGATCCGGAGAGGCACCAGGAATATGCACGGCTCCTTGCTTCGGTCGGTATAAACGGCACTGTAATTAACAATGTCAACGTAAAGGACCGTGCTCCCTTTCTTATTACCGATTCATATTTACCTGATCTTGCAAGATTAGCCGCTATTTTTCGTTCCTATCATATCCGCCTCTATCTCAGTATAAACTTTATGAGTCCCGTTATCGTTGGAGGGCTCGAAACAGCCGATCCTCTGGATCAGCAGGTTATTGACTGGTGGCAAGCACAGGTCGGTCTTATATATAAATGGATACCCGATTTTGGAGGGTTTCTAGTAAAGGCCGACTCTGAGTATAATCCGGGACCTCATACCTATGGCCGATCCCAATCCGACGGAGCAAATATGCTGGCCCGGGTATTACAACCCTATGGCGGAGTCCTAATTTGGAGGGCCTTTGTATACATGCTACAGGATTGGCGCGATACCAGTATTGATAGGGCCAGGGCTGCATATGATATCTTTAAACCCCTGGATGGCCAATTCGAAGATAATGTGATTTTACAAATAAAAAATGGTCCCCATGATTTTCAGGTCCGTGAACCCGTTTCTCCTCTCTTTGGAGGATTGGAAAAAACGAATCAGATACTCGAATTACAGATAACCCAGGAATATACGGGACATCAGATAGATCTGTGTTATCTCGCTCCCCAATGGAAACAAGTGTTAGACTTTGAACCCCATATATCAGAAGAAAATGTAAAAGTTTCTTCCATTATAAACGGTTATTTTTATAAACGTCCAGCGGGAGGTATGGCAGGCGTATCTAATATTGGTAGTGATTATAATTGGACGGGGCATTGGCTGGCTCAGGCAAACTGGTATGCCTTTGGAAAACTCGCCTGGAATCCTGATCGTACTTCAGAGGAAATTGCCAGAGAGTGGATCCTTCGCAGCCTCACCAATGAACCATCTGCTGTTGATACTATTGTCACCATATTGGAACGTTCGTGGCCCATCTATGAAAAATATACAACTCCCTTTGGACTTGGATGGATGGTTACACCTGGAACTCATTATGGTCCAAATCCTGAAGGGTATGAATATTCTATCTGGGGCACCTATCATCGGGCTGACACTAAGGAGATTGGTGTGGACCGTACCAGTAGAGGAACTGGTTTTAGTGGCCAATATTCTGGTTATTGGAAACGCATCTTCGATGACCGAGATCTCTGTCCTGAGACGCTTATCCTGTTTTTCCACCGCCTTCCCTATACATATGTGATGAAAAACGGAAAAACCTTGCTGCAGAATTATTATGATGCTCATTTTCAAGGTTATGAGGAAATGAGGGATCTGCAGCAGCAATGGCAGAGCGTGGAACATGCAATAGAACCGCGTATTTTTGCAGAGGTGTCAGAACGTTTTGTGAAACAGGAAGAGAATGCCCGGCAATGGCGGGATGTTATTAATAGTTATTTCTACAGAAGAACCGGTATTAAGGATGAGATGGGAAGACCCCTCTATTGAGTATCTCTTTATCTATCCTCAAAATTCCCTATAGCAACTTAATGAGGTATTGCATAGTATTGGTGCATCAAGGAGCAGAACGTAATGGACAGACAGCTAATTATAGAAACAATGGTAACCCACATGACCTTGGAAGAAAAAGTTGGCCTTATGGTACATCGGGCTAAGGGGGTTTCTCGCTTTGGAATCCCAGATTATAACTGGTGGAATGAAGCCCTGCATGGTGTGGCCAATAATGGGGAGGCAACAGTGTTCCCCCAGGCTATAGGGTTAGCTGCAACCTTTGATGATCAATTGCTGTATCGGATAGCGGAGGCCATCTCTATAGAAGCCCGGGCAAAGTTTCATGCGGTAGGTAAAGAACAGGCTGAGCGATTTCATCGTGGGCTTACCTTCTGGGCTCCAAACATAAATATTTTCCGGGACCCCCGCTGGGGCAGGGGCCAGGAAACATATGGAGAAGACCCGTACCTGACAAGCCGTATGGGAACCGCCTATGTCCGTGGTTTACAGGGCAATGATCCCTACTACCTCAGGGCTGCCGCATGTGCAAAGCATTTTGCGGTACACTCCGGACCGGAGGGATTGCGGCATACCTTTGATGCACAGGTTTCTCAAAAGGATCTGGAGGAGACCTATTTACCAGCCTTTAAGGCCCTGGTTGATGCGGGGGTCGAAAGTGTGATGGGTGCCTATAACCGTGTTAATGGAGAACCTGCCTGCGGGAGTTCCTACTTGTTGCAACACAAATTACGGGGCCAATGGCAGTTTAAAGGGCACGTTGTTTCAGATTGTTGGGCGATCTGTGACTTTCATAAAAATCACAAGGTGACTCAGGATATTCTTGAGTCCCTTGCGCTGGCATTAAAAACAGGCTGCGACCTTAATTGTGGTGATGCCTACTACTATTTGGCTGAGGCAGTACAAAAGGACTATATCAGTGAAGCTGATATCGATCGTTCTGTGACTAGACTTCTTATGACACTGGACAAGCTGGGCTTGATACATGATGATGGTCCCTATCAAGGGATAGATCTTCAGCAGGTTAATTGGGAAGCCCATCATTCCTTAGCCTTGGAAGCCGCTGAAAAGTCAATTGTTCTATTAAAAAATAACGGTATTCTTCCTTTAAATAAGGAAAAGCTTTCGTATATTTACGTGACTGGCCCCAATGCAACAAACATTGATGCGTTGCTGGGGAATTATGCGGGAGTATCATCGAATTTACAAACCATTCTTGAGGCTGTCGTTAAGGAAGCTGGCCCTGAAATCACCGTCACCTACAAGAAAGGATGCCCTCTTGCAGAGAAACGGATTAATCCGAATGACTGGGCCAGCGGTGTTACTAAATACGCCGATGTTACCATTGCAGTTGTCGGCAGGGATATCAGCCTGGAGGGTGAAGAAGGGGACGCCATCCTTTCATCAACCTATGGGGATTTTGAAGATCTGGACCTGAGTGATGAACAGCTTACCTATCTCCAGCGCCTGAAAGAAAGCGGAAAGCCCCTCGTAGTGGTTCTTATGGGCGGGGCTCCCATCTGTTCTCCCCGGCTGCATGAACTGGCTGATGCGATTCTTATGGCCTGGTATCCTGGACAGGCCGGGGGGACCGCTGTTGCAAATGTCCTTTTTGGCAAAAGGAGCCCTTCAGGAAAACTGCCGGTTACATTCCCTAAATCGGTTCGTCAGCTGCCTGAATTTGACAATTATTCTATGCAGGGCCGAACCTATCGCTACATGGATGAGGAACCCCTGTACCCCTTTGGCTTTGGCCTTTCATATACAAATATGGAACTTGTTCATGGGGAATGCCGTTGGTCTTCGGCGGCGCAGGATGAACTTGCCCTGTCGGTGCAAATAAAAAATACCAGTGTAAGAGATGGCGAAGAGGTGGTACAGCTGTATATGCACTGGGCTGATGCTCCCTTTGTGGTCCCCCGCTGGTCTTTAGTAGAATTTACCCGGCTTCCCCTCGCTGCCGGTGAAGTAAAAACAATTGAATTTGTATTACCCCTGGAGCATTTGCGGTGTATCGATCCTGATGGCCAGGCGGTTCTTCCCACAGGGAGAATACTGTTGTATGCGGGGTTTAACTCTCCAATATCCCAATCTACTGTTTTAGGCAGCCAGGAGGGAATCACCATGCAAATACAAAGGGATAAAAAATAAGTGTATATAAGTCCTATACCCTATTAATAAAATTGTTTACCAGGGGATCCTCGGTGTGTATCGGCAATCTAAAATAATCAGGATATGCATCGAGCAGCTCCTGTTCTTGGGTTGAAATCCGCGAAAAATGATCATGAATTAACGAAAACACTGTTTTTGTATCTTTCTTCTTAAGGAATACATAAATTTCTTGATGCTGTTCAAAGACGGAATAACGTAATTCCTTATTCCAGAGTGTCATGATCCGAATCCTTCGGTAATGGCTGGAATTATTAAGAATGAGTTCCCAACTTAATGATTTCTCCGCAAAATGAAAAATACTACGATGGAATTCATCATCCCAATCGAGAAAAGAAAGAGCATCCGGATCTTTCAGGGATGTTTCCTGATGTAACAGTGCTTTTTCCAAATCTAATAATAACAATTGCAGATTTTTACTAAAGCATAATTCAAGAGCCTTTTCTTCCAGGCTGGAACGAATAAATTGTTCTTCTTCTACCCTGGAAAGGTCAATTTTCGATACGCTGGTACCCACCTGAGGTATCACATCTACGAGACCTTCCCGCTCAAGCCGGATCAGGGCTTCCCGCACCGGAGTACGACTGACATCCAGTTTTTCCGTAATCTCACGTAAATTTAAGACCTGGCCGGGTTTAAAATGTAAATTAACGATATTCTGCCGTAAGGTATGATATACATTATCGCTGATTGAAAATCCCGTAGTTTTCGCCAAGGTCCTCATAGATGATTCTCCTAACTGGAAGTTCCAGCTTTCTAATATATATGGATTTATAAATATCCTAATATATCAGAATAATGATTTTATCTTTGCAGGTCAAGATAAAGTTGACAAGTCTCGTAGGGCCCTGCGGCTCCGGCCAGGGCTGCCAATCCCTTCGCTAAGGTGTGCCCCTTCTGCGGAGCGGAAAATTTCGTGTAGATGTCCCCCTTCTGCGGAGCGGGACCTTCCTTGTACCGGACCGAGTGTTTTAACTGAGGCAAGGCCCTATAAGACTTACTGTAAGTCTTAGTTGTTTCCGTTTGGCAGCTCCTCTATTACGGCAGGGGGAAACCGTATTGCAAAAGGTTGTACCGCAATCGCCAGGAGAGGTTTCTTTTCTGCCAGGGCAGGGAACTCATCTGGCTTAACCCGTATTTCTCCTACCTTTGCGAGTCTACCCCAGCCATGGCCGGTAAAGCGGGTGTAGTAGACCCGCTTTTCCTGAGTATGCACCTGCACAAGCCGGTAGGGAAAGAGCAGGGTGTTCACCGGAAACAAGGGTCCTCCTGTGCTGAAGCGGCCCAAAAAGATCTGGTCCCCGTTCCGCAGTACCCGCACTTCTTCATCATGCTTTTCCAGGGGCCTGAAGTGAAACGCTGCCTGTTCCTTCGGGATAGCCCAGTTTCTCCGGCCATTTACTACGCTCTCCCTGGTCGAAACAAATATGCGGCTGATATGCTGGAGTTTTCTGCCCGTAAAGGTGAATTTACCGGGGATAAAGAGCAGTTCCTGGTAGGGACCCGCATTCGAATCCTGGTAATCCACCACCATGAGGCTGCCAAAACCTCCAGAATAGTTATTCCGAAACTGGTCTGATAAAAAGGGATCCTGGGCAATTTCATCCTTTGTAAAACGATACAGGACGATGTATCCCCGGCCTTTTAAGTCCCAGGGGGCAGGTATATGGGGAACCTCAGTCATGGACTGCCTCCGTTTTGCTGAACTCTTTTTTAAACTTACGGCCCTCTATTTTCATGTAGATAGGAATAATAGGGATGATCCGGCTTACACCCTGCATAAACCGATACATCGGCGAGGGGAATATATGATTCTTTTTATGTTCAATGCCTCTGACTATAGCCTGTGCGACCGTTACCGCCCGCTGCCGCGGCCAGGGGAGGTGTTTACTCTGGGCTACCGAGAAGAATTCAGTCAATGTAGCAATAGGGTATACTAATTGCAGGTGCTGTCCCGGTTCCAATTCATAGCGCATCCCTTCGGCAAAACCCCGAAGAGCAAACTTGGTACCGCTGTACAGGGCATAGCCGGGCATTCCGTAAAAGCTCATCGCGCTGGCGGTAATGATATACTGAAAGGGCGCACTCCCTTTTCGTGCGCGTAAAGCCTGGAGCCCATAGATCGGGGCATACACATTGGTTTTAAAGATACTGTCCATGTGTTCCCAATCAGCGTCCTGCCACTTCTCATAGTAGGCAAAACCCGCATTGCTGATAAAAATATCCACATCCCCCAGGATCCGATAGGCCTCATCCAGCAGGCGGTCCATGCCTGCTTTGTTTGAGACATCGATTGAAAGGGGAGTAATGGTTCCGTGGACAGGTATCCGTTCTGCCCGGCGGGCAACTGCAACAATGGTGTTCTCCCCTGCAAGGGCTTTGCAAAGCTCGGAGCCGATGCCTGAGGATGCCCCCGTAATGACGATTCGTTTTCCCTTAACCATGTTTATTCCTCCAGATTGATGCCAACCATAGTTGGAGCAGCTCTACCTCTACGTTTCGCCTGTCATCAGGAACGCCTGTACGGCGAACCAGTCCCTGGCGATGCCCATCTCCTGCAGGCTCACGAGGCGGTTGAAGGTGCCGTTCTGCAGGATCAGTTCCCGGTAGCTCCTGATTTCTACATTACGTTAAGGATGTTTACAGAATAATCGAAAATTGTTTTTCCAGCCGGTACAGTCCGGTATTTTCCAGACCATGGCCTTGGTCATGGAAAAAGTAAACATCAGTCTGCCCTTGTCCAATCGATGGTCACCCCGATTTTTTCTGCAAGTTTTTCGATATCTTCATCGGTGTGGTGTTCCAGGCCTGCAGGCATAACAGTATACTCAGATTCTTTTGGCACATATAAATGAGCTGTATGGTGTGCTGCTGTTGTAACAATCTCATTTGAACCCTTTGGGTCCAGTGTACGCACTGTCCCGTTGCAGGTACAGACATAAGAATTTGTGCCATCTGACCATACACATAGGGATGTACCACGTACACCCGCAGAGGCTGCTGGTGAATTTATTATAAAGCTGTCATCATTATTTATAACTTTCGTTAACTTTTTTAGGACAGCCGCTACTCCCCCTGTCTTTAATTCTATTTGAATTGAGGGGGCAGTAAAATCTAATGTTGTCTGGGTGTTTTGTCGTATTTGGATGATATTTTTATCACTGAATATGATTTCACAGGATGATTCTCGCCCCGTTTTTATTGAACATTTAAGGGGTAACAGCTGTCCTACTTCAGCAGGTTTACCGTCTATAGAAACTTCTCCATCAACATAAGACAGTTTAATCTTTACTATCTGGTTTGTTGATGTTGCATTCGAATCTGAATCCTTTTCCCGAACTGGTCCAGAAAATAAGAGGCTTCCAGAAAAAATCATAAGCAGGAAACTGAATAGGTATGTTTGTCGTTTCATTTCATTGCTCCAATATATACGCTTCCCCGGAAGCCCCTGGCGGCATAGTAGGACTGGGCTCCATTGTGGTACATAAATACGGTGCCATAGCGATATTCCATAAAGAGGGCTCCGCCAAGTT
>ERZ795051.3067-NODE-3067-length-17528-cov-5.235678_pt1 | contig 17528 bp, 14 predicted proteins | sample MGYA00375135_ERZ795051 | MGnify/ENA primary metagenome ERZ795051 (study PRJEB30180, sample SAMN05720222) | activated sludge metagenome | isolation source: Anaerobic digester | place: Japan | collected 2015-05-26 ... | reverse complement strand
CGGTTTTGATGTGCAGGCCGGCGCCGAACCGGGCCAGGGCGCGGCGGATGGGCGCATAGAGCGAGAATTTGTCGCTGCCGGAATGCACACTGAGCTTGAGCGTGTCGGGCAGGCCGTAGCGGCGCACGGCGAAGGCGATGACCGCCAGATCGTCGCTGAATTCCTTTTCAAACTGCGCCAGGTCGCCGACGTAATCCACCCCCTTGTTGAAGCGGCCGGTGAACTTGGGGGCGATGGTCTGCAAGGGAATTCCTTCGTCGGCCAGCGCGGCCAGAATGATGAGCAATTCGGGCGGGGTTTGCGGGCTGTCGGTTTCGTCCATGGAAACCTCGGTGATGAAGGCGCCCGCGCCCTTGGCCTGAAGGATATGACGATGGATTTTGCCCGCCTCCTGCACGGCGAGCAGATACTTGGCGGCGATGCGTTCCACCTCGGCGGCGGAGCACCGGAACGGCCGGTCAATTCCGGGAATGGCGAGGTCGCCGGCCAGTTCCGGATGGCGCGCGACAAACCCGCGCAGCGCGTCCACCGGCGCCGGCTTCCCAATCCAGTCCGCCACATCAATGGTGTAAAAATCGGCATGCGGCAGGAAGCGGTCCACTGTCTCCAGCCGGATATGATCGGCATCCACGTGGTAAGGCCGCGTCCACCCGAGGGCTTGAACCGCCGCCGCGGCGGCCGCCCGGGTGCTGGCCGGCTCCGAGCCAATGATCAAATGCTCGCGATGGGATTTGTTCCAAACCGGAACGATTTCGACTCCCTGCTCCACCGCCATTTGACAGGCCCGCAGTTGCGCCCGGGCCTGGTGGGCGAAACGGTCGCCGACACCGACGGAGAACTTTTCCAGCTTCAGCAAACTCGCCATAAAATGGTCCTTTCCATTATCGCGGCGGCGCTGCGGGTCCGCGCGCGCCGCCAGAAATTCTGGCCTATGTATAGCGCATCCAGCCGCGTTTGCAGCACAAATCGAAAGCAAATCGGAAACAACCCGGACAACCTGCGCCACGCGCCCGGGGGCGTCGTGATGGAGACCGAACGCGGTCGGTCTTTTCACGCGAGTCGCGGCCGCTTGGAGCGTCCGTTGACTTTTGTCACGGGGAGCCGCAGCGAAGCCGTCGGGGTGCTGCGACTGGACGGGTTACCCGGAAGCTGGCCGGCTTGAAGGTTCGTCACCAGCCGGCACCCGGGCCGGGAGTGGACGCGGGAATTCCAACAAGACCGCAAAGGAATCAAGCGGCTCCAGGGAGTCGAAATTTCCAACATAGCGTTGAAATCGCGCTAAAGAAGCGATAACACTTCGCCAGGATTTGTTATGAAGACGGCGTTTTCTCTCCTGGCGGCAACGACTTTGGCCTGCGTCACCGTGGGCGCGCAGGAATGGTCGGTGACTTCACCCAACAGCCAAATCAAGCTTTCAGTCCGGCTGAACGAGCGCGCAGGAGCGCCGCCCCACGCGGCGGGTCCGGTCCTGACGTATCGCGTGGAACAGGGGGCGGTGGAAAGCCGGGTCGTGGTGGTGGGCGATTCGCCGCTGGGGCTGGGGTTGCGGGGACAGGATTTTGCGAGCGGCCTGCGTTTTGATTCCGCGCGATTGGTGAAGCCGCTGGAGGAGGCCTATGAAATGCCGCATGGCAAGCGCCGGCAGTGCCGCAACCGGGGCAACGAGCTCACGCTGGTTTTCCGCAACGCGGCGGGCCTGCCGTTGGAGCTGGACTTTCGAGCCTACGACGACGGCGTGGCGTTCCGGTATCGTCTGCCGCTGGGGGGCTCGGGCGGCGGGGACGGGGGAACGGCGGAAATGGAGCGGGAATGGACGGGCTTTGCCGTGCCGGCGGGGGCGAAGCTGTGGATGGCGCCCAGCGACAAGGCCACCACGTATTCACCGGCCTACGAGACCTATTACGAAAACGGCATCTCGAGCGACACGCCGGCGCCGCTGGGTCTGGGCTGGTCTTTTCCCGCCTTGTTCCAGACGCCGGAAGGGCGCTGGGGCCTGATTACCGAGGCGGACGTGGGGACCAACTACTGCGGCACGCGGCTTTCGTCGCGCGCGACCAACGGAGTGTATTTTATTGAATGGCCCAATCCGGCGGAGGGGAACGGGACGGGCGCGGTGCGGCCCGTTTCGCGCCTGCCGTGGGAGATGCCGTGGCGGGTGATCGTCGTGGGCGCCTCGCTGGGGACGGTTGTGGAATCCACGCTGGTGCAGGATGTGTGCCCGCCGTCGCGTTTGCAGGACGCAAGCTGGGTCCGGCCCGGGCGGGTGGCGTGGAGCTGGTGGTCGGATAATCCCAGTCCCCAGGACGGCGCGAAGCAGAAGAAGTTTGTGGATTTGGCGGCGGAGATGGGGTGGGAGTATGTGCTGGTGGACGCGAACTGGGACATCATGGACAACGGGAATGTGCATGAGGTGATTCGGCATGCGAAAGCGAAGGGCATCGGCGTGCTGCTGTGGTACAACTCCGGCGGGCCGCACAACGTGGTGACCGAAAAGCCGCGCGACACCCTCACCTACGCCCCGGTGCGGCGGCATGAACTTGAGCTGCTCAGGAAGTGGGGCGTCAAGGGCATCAAGGTGGACTTCTTCCAGAGCGACAAACAGAATGTCATCGGGCTTTACCACGACATTTTGCGGGATGCGGCCGAATATCAAATCATGGTGAATTTCCACGGATGCACACTGCCACGGGGGTGGGAGCGTTCCTGGCCGCACCTGATGGCCATGGAAGCGGTGCGGGGTGAGGAATGCTACATCTTCGACTCGAGGTACCCGGAGATGGCGCCCGGACAAAACACCATCACTCCGTTCACGCGCAACGCCGTGGGGCCGATGGACTACACGCCGACCGCGTTCTCGAATCACAATCACCCGCACCGCACCACCGCCGCCCATGAACTGGCGCTGGCGGTTCTGTTCGAGTCCGGCTGGGTTCATTTTGCGGACAAAGCGGAGGCTTACTTGGGCCTGCCGGCCGAGCCCAAGGATTTCCTGAAGCGGGTGCCGGTGGCGTGGGACGACACGCGGTTTGTCGCCGGGTACCCCGGGCAATTCGTCATTCTGGCCCGGCGCAAAGGGGATACGTGGTATCTGGCGGGCGTCAACGGGCAGGGGCAGGAGCGCGAGGAACAAGTCAAGCCAGGGGCATGGCTTGGAGCCGGCAGCTATGAACTTTCCCGCATCGGGGACGGAGCGGATGCGCGGAGTTTCGACAGCAAGACTCAGCGGCTTGAAGCCGGCCAGTCGTTCGCCGTGAAAATGCTGCCTTATGGCGGGTTTGTGGCGACCTTGAAACCGGCGAGGTGAGTTTCGCTCGCGCGTTTGGGGGGCGATGCTGCCCCCTTGGCGTTGGCTGAGCTTACGCAGTCCCGCCTTCGGGTTCAGGGCAGCCGCGCAACGTCGCGGCGCTACCGCCCCGGTTCCTCGAGACGTCCAAGCAGCCGAAGCAGGCCGTCGAGGATGCTGAGGGGGTGGGGTGGACAGCCGGGAATGTGAAGGTCCACCGGGACCACGCTGGAGGCGCCGTTGAGGACTTCGGGACTGCCGGCAAAGGGGGCGCCGGAGATCGCGCAGGTGCCGACCGCAATGACGATTTTGGGCTCAGGGACGGCGGCGTAGGTTTTGCGGAGCGCCAGCTCCATGTTTTTTGAGACCGGCCCGGTGATGAGGAGGCCGTCGGCGTGGCGGGGGGAAGCGACAAACTGGATGCCGAAGCGGCCGAGGTCCCAGCCAATGGTGGCCAGCACGTTGGTGTCGGCCTCGCAGGCGTTGCAGCCGCCCGCGCTGACCTGGCGCAACTTGAGCGAGCGGCCGAAGAGTCGGCGGAGCTTCTCGTCCAGCGCAGCGGCCAGCCGCAATTCCTCGCGGCCCGGCCGCCCCAGCCGCAGGTCTTCGCGGTCCCGGACGGCGAGGCGATGGTCCCCCGTCTGAGAAATGGTGCCCGAGGGGCACACTTTGACGCACTCGGCGCAAAAGAGGCAGCGGCCGAGATCAAGGGCGACCGGCTGGTCGGGCAGGCGGGTGATGGCTTCGGTGGGGCAGACCTCGAGACAAGCCGCGCAGCCTGCCTGGCAGTTCTTCGACTCGACCCGCAAGGCGCCGCCATGGCGGTCCGGGAGGGCCGGGGCCGGCCCGGCCGGCCAGGACATGGTTTCGCAACCGCGCTTCAGCCGGGTGAGGAGGGTGTCATGGACAAACATGGGAGGCGAAAGGGTTTTAGAGGTCGAAACCGCAATAGCTGAGGTTGAAACTCTTGTTGCACAACGGGAAATCCGAGATGGCCTGGCCGCGCAAGGCCAGGGCGAGGCCAGTCCAGTTGTGAAAAGACGGATCGGTGATTTTGTAGCGGCGCAACCGGCCGTTGGCGCCGGTGAGCGCCACGTGGCACACCTCGCCGCGCCAGCCTTCCACCAGGGCCACCGCCAGGGTGTCCGGGGCGAGCGAACCCAAGTCCGACAGCATGCCGCCCTCCGGCGCGGCCTCGAGTTGTTCGCGAAGGAACTCACCCGAACGCTGAATCTCGAGCCAGCGCACCCGGGCGCGGGCAAACACATCGCCATCGGGCCAGACCGAAACCGGCACCTGGGCGAACCGGAACCAGCCGGCGGGATGATCGAAACGCACGTCGCGCAGCAGGCCGCAGGCGCGCGCGGCCGGGCCCACCAGCCCGATTTCGGCGGCCTGGGTCGGGTCCACCGGGCCGGTGCGCTCGAAGCGCGCCCGGACGGAAGCCGCGTCCCAGAGCCAGAGGGCGGCTTGCTGGACTTCGGCCAGGGCGGTTTCGAGCCGCTCGCGGAGCCTGCCGAGTCGTTCGGCCTCCACTTGGTGGCGGCAGCCGCCGGGGCGAACCAGCCCGCGGCCGAAGCGGTTGCCGCACAGCAAGGCGGTGAGGTTGAGGAAATCGCCGCGGATTTTGCCGCACGCCGAGGCGGTGGGCAGAAAGGCGACGTCACCGGCCAGCGCGCCGAGGTCGCCGGTATGGTTGGCGAGGCGTTCGAGTTCGAGGGCGATGGCGCGGAGCCATTGGGCGCGGAGGGGGGCCTCGGTTCCGGCCAGGGCCTCGAGAGCGCTGGCATACGCCGTGGCGTGGGCGATGGTGGTGTCCCCCGCCACCGTTTCCATCTGATAAACCGTGCGGCGATGAGGCCCGCCCGCCAGCGCCTCCTCGATGCCGCGGTGCTGATAGCCGAGTGCGATTTCCAGATGCAGGACCTCCTCGCCCGCGCACTGAAAACGAAAGTGGCCCGGCTCGATGATGCCGGCATGCACCGGTCCCACCGCCACTTCGTGGACCTCGGGGCCCTCGACGCGGAAGAAACCGCCCACCGCCGGCCCGGCACCGTGGTCCTTGCGCACCGGCTTGAGCCAGGGATGCCGCTCGGGGACGAGGCCGTGCTGCTCCCAGATTTCGCGTTCGAACAGGTGCGCCTGCGGATGCGACGGTGTCAGGGCGGGAAAGGAGCCGGAAAAGGGCTGGGTCCGAGCGACGGCCAAAGTGTTGCCCGCATCCAACGCCACCACCGCCACCAGGCGGGCCGCGTGGTCCTCGGGGACGCCAAAGAAGCTGCTCAGGCGTTCCCCGCGCTGCAACGCGGCGCTGACGTGGCGCAGAAAGTTTGCCAACGGCCATTCGGGAACATCGCTCCAGGGCAGGGCGCTGCCGTTGGTCAGCAAGGCAAATGGATTGGCTTGATTCATGGGGTGGACACCAGTTGAGAGACCGCCGCAGTCCAGGATTCCCGAAGGAATTGCGGGGTGGCCAGGCCGAGCCCCAAGGCGAGCAGCAGCAAGACGGCCGGCGGCACGATCACGGCCAGGGTTTCCCGGAATCGCGAGTCGGCCTGTCGGGCGCCGCGGCGCGGACGGCCGTTGAGAATGGCAAAAACCACCCGGGTCAGTCCGCAAAACGCCAGCAGCAAACAGGCCAGCAAGACGCCGGCAGCCCCGGGCTGACCGGTGGTGAAGGCGGATTTCAGAATCAAGAGTTCGCTAAAGAAGGGTCCAAAAGGGGGACACGCGGTCACGGCCAGCAGTCCGGCCATAAACAGCGCCGCGGAGCGCGGCGTCACCGCCGCCATGCCGCTGACCTCGTCAAGGGTCCGGCCCCCCGCGGCGCGGCGAATGTTGCCCGCGCTCAGGAACAGCGCCCCTTTGGTCATGCTGTTGTTCCAGACATGAAAGAAGGCGGCCCACAAGCCGGCGCCGCCCAGCGCCGCGCCGAGGCTGAGGATGCCCATGTGCTCGACGCTCGAGTAGGCGAGCATCCGCTTGAAATCGCGGGTGGACAGGAGGAACAGGGCGGCCACCAGGACCGAGAACAGGCCGATGGCCAGGAGCGTGCGGTCGGCGACGGGGCCCGCGCCTGCGGCGCTCACGACGGCGCGCACGCGCAGCAGGGCGATGAAGGCGACGGTCGTGACGCCTCCAGCCAGCATGGCGCCGACAATGCCCGGGGCTTCGCCATAAGCGTCCGGCTTCCAGGTGTGCATGGGGGCCAGGCCCATTTTGGTGCCGTAACCGGCCAGCAGGAGCACCCACGCAATCAGCACCCACGGGCGGGACAGCCCCGCGCCCTGGGCCATCAGGGCCGCGAACGTCAGGTCCCCGGCGCCGCCGCCATGCAGCGAGGCGTAGCCGAGGCAGAACGAACCCAGCAACGAGAGGGCAATCCCGGTGCCCCCCACCAGCAAGTATTTCCACGTTGCTTCATAGGCCCGCGGGGTGTTGTTGAAATGCAGCAGGGGCACCGAGCAAAGCGTGACGGCCTCGGCGGCGATCCAAAGCAGGCCCAAATGGCGCGCCATGTGCGCCGCGCTCATCAGGCCCAGGGCCGCCAGCAGGCCCGCAACAAACACCCGGTTGGGCCGTTCGGCCCGCAGGCGCAGATAAGGCACCCCGTAGGCGGCGCAGGCGAGGAACAGGAGTGACACGGCCGGCAAGACCGCCCGGGCCAGCGCATCGTAACCCAGCCAGGGATGGAACGGCGCCTCCGCCCCGCCCGCCAGCAACCCGAAGGCGAGCAACGCATGCGCCAGGCCGGCCGCCGGCAGGAACCATGGCCGCGAGCGGTTGTGAGGCCACAGGGCCGCGCCGGCGGCGGCGCCCAGCGGAACGAGGATGAGCAACAGTTCTTTCATTCGCGAAGGACGGTGAGTTTGCGCGTGTCGAGCGAATCGAACGCGCGCTGGATGCGGTCCACGATGATGCCAATGACAAACACCGCCACGGTGAGGTCCAGGAGGATGCCGCCTTCCACCAGCAAGGGGGTGGAATGAATCAGCAACAAACCAAAAAGGTAGATGCCGTTTTCAAGAATCAGGTAGCCGCAAACCTGCGAAATGGCCTTCGAGCGGCCCACCAGCAGCAGCAGGCCGGTGAACACGGAGGCCAGCGCGCCCGGCGCCAGGAGCGATTCCTGATGCTCGGGCAGGAGGGGGAGCTGGCGCGCCAGCAGCACCGCGGCGATCATGCCGGCCGCGCCGACCAGCAGCGAGGGCACAAATCCAATCAGGGGATTGAGGTCCCGATCAATGTTGGCCGTCCGCATGGCGCGGCGGAGCAAGGCGGGGATGACCAGGCCCTTCATGGCCATGGTCGCCACGGCAATCAGGACCGCCATCCAACGAAAGTCAGGTTCCATTACCAGCGGCATGACGCCGAGAACCACACCCTGGACGGCGGCGACCTGGATGAGGGACGGCAGGCGGCTGCTGCCGAGCGCGACCAGGTTCAGGCCCATGGCCAGGCCAACCAGCAAGTTCAACCCATCCGTCACGCGGCCCCTCCTTTCCACGCCACCAGCAACGCGAACACGCAGAGGAGGAAGGCGGTGGTCAGCAACAGGGGCACGCGGCGAAAGGCGTAGCGGGCCAGCAGCGATTCCACCAAGCCCACCCCAACGGCAACCGCCAGCACCCCGCCGAGCAAAACCCCCAGCGCGGCCGCCGCCGGCAAGGTCCCCAGCGGCAGCACCGCCTGCACCAACAGCGCCGAGAACAGGAGCAGTTTCATCGCCGCCCCGTGCAGCACCGCCGCCAGCGCCGGCCCGCTGTGGTCGAGCACCATGACTTCGTGGATCATGGTCAGCTCGAGGTGGGTGTTCGGATCGTCGAATGGCACCCGGCAGTTCTCGGCCAGCAACACCGTGAACAAGCCCGCCGCCAGCAGCGCCGCACCCGCGCCCGCCGACGGAGCCAGCATGGCCTCGAGGGAAAGGCTGCGGCTTTGCACGCTGAGGGTCAGCACCGCCGTGATGATCGCCGCCTCGGCCAGCACGGCATAGCTCACTTCGCGGGCGGCGCCCATGCCTTCGAAAGCGGACCCGGTCTCGAGCGCCGCTCCCGCGGTGCAGAAGCGGGCCAGGGCCAGGAGGTAAACCAGCAGCAGCACATCGCCCCGAAAACTCAGGGACGTGCCCCACGGCCCGAGCGGCAGCAACAGGGCCGCCGCCAGCACCGCCACCCAGGAGAAGGCGGTGGCCGCGAGGAATCCCGGCGAAGCCAGCGTGCTGAGCACGACACCCTTGCGCCAGAGTTTGGCCAGGTCGTAATAGAGTTGCAGGAGCGGCGGACCCCGGCGCCCGGCCACCCAGGCCTTTACTTTGTTGATGATGCCGGGCAGCAGTGGCGCCAGCAGCAGCCACACCGCCAGCCGGATGGTGATTTCAAGAAACGAGGTCATGGTTTGACTGAGGGCCCGCCCGCGGGCTTGTTGCTCTCCGCCGCGCCGGCGGAAGCAGCCAGCGCCCCGAAAAGCTCGGCGTCGGTCGCGCCGCGTTTCACGAGTTCGCCCAAGGGGCCTTGGGAGATGGCCCGGCTTAAGCGCGCCAGCATGTCGAGATGCGCCCGGGGCGAGGGCGGGATGAAGAATAACAGACGGGTGACCGGAACGGCGTCGGGCGGGGGCGGGTCGGTCAGCGCGAGCGGGTCCCGCAACAGCAGCAGCGCCACCAGGCTGCCTTCCCTGCCCAGCGTCACGCGCGTGCTGAAATGCGGCAGGGCGAAGCCGCCGCCGACGGGCGCCCAGTTGACGCCGCCTTGGGTCTCCAGCCGCCGGGCCAGCAAGTCCCGCACGGGCTGAGGGACTTTGGCCAGGCCCAGAATGACCTTCTTGAGCAGGCGGGTGACCTCGGCGGCGGGGACGTCGCGCCAGATGCCGCCCACTCGCAGCAAGGGCGCCAGCTCGAGGCCGGCGGCAAAAGCGCCGGATTCGGGGGCGAGAAATCCCGCCCGCGCGGTCAGGCCGTGAGCGGCCGCCCAGTCGGCGACCCGCGCGCGGTCGAACAGCAGCCGCCCCCGGTCCGGCACGCAGGGAAGGCCTTCGTTGCGAATCCAATCCTCAACCACTTTCTCCGATACGCCAAAGGATTCGGCCAGTTCGACAAGATTGAGATACATACGCGCGAAGGGGGTCAGGGCGCCCAGGTTTCCAGCGGCTCACCGGCCCCAAAAGAAGGTGAGGGCGGCCAGGACCGCCAGGCCGGACATCAAATAAAGAATGTAGGCGTGGACCCGTCCATGTTGGAGACGCCGGGCGGCGGAGGACACCGCGAGCACGGCTTTCGCCACGGGCTCCAGCACTCGTTCGAGCACGGTCTCGGGCGTGTGTTCGTGGAACGCCGCGCGCGGCGGGAACGGGCCTTGCGGCCGGAACGCGTGGCGCTCGGGCCGCAGAATCCAGGCAAACCACTCCGTGATGATCCCGGCGAACGAGCCGGCGGTGTATTGCATCCGCGCGGTCGGGGCCGCATAGCCGCAGTCCCAGGTTCCCGCCCGCGCCCAGCCGCCCCGGCGCGCCTGGCGCCGGAGCCAGAGCGCGGCCCCGCCGCCGGCAAGGGCCAGCGCCACATGGATAAAACTCAGGGTTGTCAGCGATTCGGGCGCGGGGCTGGATTCGGTCGCGCCCCGCCAGGCCGCAACGGCGGACCGGACGGCGGGCCAGAAGGCGACCGGCAGCAGGCCGATTGCCGCGCAACCGGCGGCCAGCACGCCCATCGAACCCCGCATCCAGCGCCCGCATTCATGGGCGTGTTCCGCAGCCGGCGACCGCGGCGCTCCGAGGAACACCACCCCGCACACCTTCACAAAACAGGCCAGCGCCAGCGCGCCCGTCACGGCCAGCAAAATGATGGCGGGAATGGCGCCCGCGACGGCGGCGCCCGGCTGGTTCACGGCATCAAACATGCCGAGATAGAGCAGCCATTCGCTGACGAATCCGTTGAGAGGCGGCAGACCCGCGATGGCCGCGGCGCCCAGGGCGAATAACGCGGCGGTCCACGGCATGGCGCGCCACAAGCCGCCCAGCCGGTTCATTTCGCGCGTGCCGGTTGCGTGCAGCACCGAGCCGGCCCCGAGAAACAACAAGCCTTTGAACAACCCATGGTTCCAGACATGCAACAGCCCTCCGGCCAGGGCCAGCGCTCCCCAGGCCGCATGCCCGTGCGCCGCGGCAACCATGCCAAAACCAATCCCCATGAGGATGATGCCGATGTTTTCGACGCTGTGATAGGCCAACAGCCGTTTGAGGTCATGCTGGCCCAAGGCGAAGGCCACCCCGAGAACCGCGCTCACCACCCCCAACCCCACCACCACCCACCCCGCACCCGCCGGCGCCGGCAGCCACCCGCTGAACCGAACGATGCCATAAATGCCCATTTTGATGGCGACTCCCGACAGGATGGCCGATACATGGCTCGGCGCGTTGGCGTGAGCCGAGGGCAGCCAGATGTGCAGCGGGAACAGACCCGCCTTCACCCCGAAACCGAACAAGGCCAGCCAGAACAACGGCGCCAGCTCCGCCTGGGTCTGCATGGGACCCAACTCCCAACTGCCTGTCCGGGCGGCCAACATCGCGAAAAACGCGAACAGCGCCAGGGTTCCCGCGTGTGAGGCGGCGAAATACAGCCAGCCGGCGGCCCGGACCTCCCGCAGCCGCCCGTCCAGCGTGATTAGAAAATAGCCGCACAAGGCGAACAGTTCCCACGCCAGGAGAAAATGCAGCCCGTTGGAACAGAGCAGCAAAAGGCCCATCGCCAGCAGCATGAGGCTCAGCCAAAACCGGCCGCGTGGCGCGGACCGGGGATGCGCCGCCTCGGCCCAATACTCGCCTGAGTAACTGACCACCACCCCGCCCAGGACGGCCACCAGGGCGAGAAACAAGGCGCTGACGCCGTCCAGCCGCAAATGCAGAGTTTCTCCCCCAATCCGAAAACCGCTTTGCCATTCCCAACTGCCGTTCGAGAGCAGGATGCATGTCGCGGCTCCCAACGCGCTCAACACTCCCGCCAGGCTGGCCGCCAGCCAGGCCCGCGACGAACGCATCGCCGTCGCCAGGCTGAGAAGCAAACCGCAAGCCGATACAATCAGCAGGTGGGAAACATTCATCGTGCCGACTCCCTTCCCATCCCCTCTGCGCTCCCGACCCTCGCGCCGGAGTTTTGTGAGCTCCTTCTCATCACCTTCCTTGCTTTTCTTGCGCCTCCGGCAGTTCGAGGCTAAGCCGTCGAACGGATTTCAACAGCTCCTCCCGCCCTGCCTGCGCCTTCACCAGGGCCTTGAATTCCGTGTCCCGCAACGCAAACGCCAGCCGCGACAACAAATGCAGATGGCTCCTCACCGTCGGGGTCACCACGGTAAACACCGCCTGAACCGGCTGCCCGTCCAAGGCCTTGAAATCAATGGGGTGCTCGAGGAAACAGAGGCAAACCAGCGGTTTTTCCACATGCAACACCAGCGGGGTGCGGGGATGGGGAATGGCGATGCCATCCCCCACGGCCGTCGAGGCCAGATTCTCGCGCGCCAGCAATACCTCCAACAGAAATGCCCGGTCCACTTCGTCGGGAAGTCGCACGACTTCCACCACGTTGCGCAACGCGGATGCGACGTCGTTTCCCTCGATGCGGTAGAAAATGCCGCCTGCCTGCAACGCGTCGGGGAGTGTGGGCAGCACCTCGTTCGGATTCTCGACGTCGCTCAATGCCGCGGGCGAAACATTGATTTTGTTCGCCGTCGCCCAAGCCAAAACCTCGGCCCGGCTGAACCGGTATTGGCCGCTCATCCGGTATCCAGGCAGCTTTCTGTCGTTAATCCACCGGTAAACGGTCTTTTCCGAGACGTCCAGCAGCTCAGACACATCTCTCACTGTTAACTTCATTCCACCCGCAATTACCTATTTAACTCATTAAACAGACATTTATGGACAAGCATGGACATTGCAGGATTTGAAGTCAATACTTCAAATTAAAATCCTAACAAACAACCATTTATGAATAAAAACTGCTGCGGTCAGCTCATAATGCTTTCCTCCAATCCCGGTTCTCCCACCGCCCTCACCTTGACTCCCGAAGACCTGTCAAAGCGGGGGCGAAGCATAGTAATGGCAAGTCAGTCATTCTTCTTTCGCCTGCAGTAGGCTGGTGTGTATTGGCGATAACGCCATGGGTTGAATAGAGACGGCAGGACATTGACAGCGAAAGACTTGTCAGGGACACTGAAAAAGGTCGGCATCGCCGACCGGAAGTCAAAAGGGTTCGGCGGCGCGTGTCGTCGAAGGTCAACCTGGATGGTCGGGCCGCCATCCGCCGGACTGAATTGCCTGTTGGCGATCAGGGCCTCGGAAATGGCGGCATCGCGAGAGGGCGGAGACGTCCTTATCGCGGGGGTTCTTTCTGTTCGAGGCGAATCGCCGGCGGGCAGTGCAAAGCGAGAGGTTGACCGATGAATCGAGGAATCGGTTGGATGTTACTGGGCTACAGCGCGGTGCTGGCGGCCCTGAGCTGGGTGGTTTTTCATTTCACACCGTCCAGCGGAAAGCTGACGCTGATCGTTGGGGTGGCGGGAGCTGTATTGTGCGTCTTGTGGGGTGCGCGGGCGATGGTTGGAAAGGCCAGGAAAGCCGGGGTCCTTTTGACCCTTGCCCCCGTGGCTTTTGTGCTGCTTTCGCAAGCGGTCACCAACTGGGGCGGGACGGTGGGGGCTGGTGAAGACCGGCGGGCGGCGGCCTGGGTTGCGACGCTGCTTCTGATTCTGACCGTTGGCGTGTTGATGCGGGTTGCGTATTTCGGCGTCGCGCCCATTGGGCAGGCGGGCGGCTCGATGGCCGGCAGCCGGGACGGTCACGGGCGGCGCTAGAACAGAAATGTCAATATTGAGAACGAAGCAAGGCTCTCCATTCAGATGGGCGGGCTGGGGCTGGCTGATCGTCCTGCTGGCTTGGGCCGGCGGGACCGGCCTGGCCGCGTCGGCGCCGGAGTCGCCGGTTTCGTTTCCCCATCCCCTCAGCAGTTATTCGGAGCCGCCGAACAGCAGTCTGGGCCGGATTCTCTGGTCCCGGGTTGAGGCTGACCCGTTTAATCTGGTGGCGACGGGGCTGTTTTTTCTGGCGATCATTCACACTTTTCTTGCTCCCATGTTCATCCGGCTGGCGCACCGGTACGAGCGTGAGCATGCGGAGAGAGTGGCCCGGTCAAGCCAGGGGCCGGACCCGGCGGCCAGCGGGCGCAAGGTGAGCTTCCGGGCGGAAGTGTTTCATTTTTTTGGGGAAGTCGAGGCGGTGTTTGGGATTTGGGTGCTGCCGCTGCTGGCGGCCATCACGTTGTTCGAGGGGTGGCCCGCCGCGCGGGATTACCTTGGGCACGGCCTGAATTTTACCGAACCCATGTTCGTGGTGGTCATCATGACCATTGCCGCGAGCCGTCCCATTCTGTTGCTGGCGGAGAAGTGCATGGCGGTGGTTGCCCGGCTTGGACGCAACACGCCCGCGGCCTGGTGGCTTTCGATTTTGACCCTGGGGCCGATTCTGGGGTCGTTTATCACCGAGCCGGCGGCGATGACGATTTCCGCGCTGCTGTTGGCGCGGAAATTCTATGACTGCCAGCCCAGCCGGACTCTCTCCTATGCCACCTTGGGGTTGCTGTTTGTGAATGTCAGTGTGGGGGGCACGCTGACCCATTTTGCCGCGCCGCCGGTGCTGATGGTGGCGGCGAAATGGAATTGGGATTTCCCATTCATGTTCCAGCATTTTGGCTGCAAGGCGCTGGCGGGGATCATCGTGGCCAACACGCTTTATTTCACCCTGTTTCGCGGTCAGTTCAAAGCTCTGGCGGCCCGCGTATCGGCGGCTGATGCCGACAACCCGGCCGGGGCTTCGGACCTTGCGCCGTCGGTGCCGGCGTGGGTCACGAGCGTGCACCTTCTCTTTTTGGGGTGGACGGTGTTTAACAACCATTACCCCGCCCTGTTCATCGGGGGATTTCTCTTTTATCTGGCCTTCACCCGCGCCACCGAGCCCTACCAGAACGAACTGGCGCTGCGGCCGGCGCTGCTGGTGGGATTTTTTCTGGCCGGCCTGGTGGTGCATGGCGGCCTTCAGGCTTGGTGGATTGCGCCCGTGCTGGGCGGGCTCAGTGACCGGCTGCTCTTCTTTGGCGCGGCCACGCTTACGGCGTTCAACGACAACGCCGCCATCACCTACCTATCGAGCCTGGTGCCGACCTTCACTCCCGAGATGAAATACGCCGTGGTGGCGGGGGCGGTGGCGGGCGGGGGGTTGACGGTGATTGCCAACGCCCCGAACCCGGCGGGCCAGTCCATTCTGTCAAAGTATTTTCCGGACGGGGTTTCGCCGCTGGGGCTGTTCCTGGGCGCGCTGGCGCCCACCGCCATCCTGTCGGCCGCTTTCCTCCTCTTGCAGTGACAGCCAGGGGGGCAGCGGCCCGGGCTGCCTGGCTTCCCCGAACGGGGCGCGCCCGGCTTGCCGCGCTCCCGCCCAAGGCAACCGCCGCGGTTACAGTGCGAAGCGCAGCTTCAGTTCTTTTCGCACGCCGCCGACGACGATCACCACCGCCTCATCCCGGATTTCGGCGCACTGAATCAGCAGCTTGGTCCCGTTGGGCAGTTTGACTTCGCCTTCCTCGCCGGGTTCGAAGGTGCGGCCGTTGACCATGGCGGTTCGGCGTGGCGGACTGGTGATGCCATTGAGCACCAGGGCGGAAGTGTCAATCGCCGGCGCCGCCGGCGTGGTGGTCTTGACCACCGGCGCCGGTTTCGCCTCGACTGAATTGGGGAAGAAGGGATTCCGTCCCTCGTCCGGTGTGGCGGGGATGTCGAACACCGATTTGGGGATGGGCGCCTGGAGCGCCAGCGTAACCGGGTTGGCGGGTTTGGCCGGCTTCGCGGGCTGGGGATCGCCGGCCCCCAGGTTGCCGGGGGCCATCCCGAGTGCCGCCGCCAGTGCGAGCCCGAAGAACTTGTCAATCCTCATTCTCATAAATCCTTTCCTTACGCGCCCGGCTTGACCAGCATGGCGATGTCCATCTTGAAGGCCAGCTTCTCCCGGTTTTCGTGCAGCAGGCCCGAGACGGGCTCGAGCGTGAGGTTGAGCACCCGGGCGTACGGGAAGCTGTTTTCAAAGTCGGCGAGGAAGCGTCCGAAGTCGTGGAAGAAGGCCGTGCCGCCGATGGTGAGGGTGGCCTGCTTGTACGGGAAGTTGGGCAGGAGGCTGTTGTCTTTGGGCCCGTCAATCTGGCTGAACTGCGGGATTTCCACCTTGTAGGGGAGCTTGAACTGCCGGACGGTGTTAATGGCCCAGGCATACAGGTCGCCTGACGCCATGCCCTCCTCCAGCTTCGTGACCTGGCGCTCCGCCTCCGCCAGCTCGGCCTCCAACTGATCCGCGTTGGCAATCGCCTGTTTGACTTTTTCCAATTGGTGCGCCGCCGCCGTCCGGCGTTCGCCCAGGTTGCGCAGGCTCTGTTTCTGCATCCGGATCAGACCGAACCACAGGCCGCACAGAACCATGCCCGTGACCAGGAGGGTCAAAACCAGTTGTTTCTGTTTTTCTTTCGAGTAATTCTTCATCGCGTAATCTCCGGGTAACGACATTCCAAGGTAAAGAGGACAAACGGCTTGTTATCCTGGCCCGGTTGGGGCGGCGCCAGGCTGGCCAGGCGCACCTCGTTGGACAGGCCGGCGGACCGCTGCAGGTAAGGAGACAGGCTGATGCGCTCCTTGTAGGTATTGACCTGGTCGCCGGCGTTTTGGCCATTGTCCCGGGCTTCGAGCGTCAGGAGAACGCGCTCGGTCACGGTGGCGGGTTTGCCGGGGACGACCCGGTTGTTGGCGTTGGTCTTGGGTTTGACTTCCTCCGTGAAGACATAGGATTGATCGGCGCGCAACCGGACCAGCGGCACTTCCGGCATGGCGGCTTTCTGCAGGCCGTTGAGAATATTGCCGTAGAGAAGCCGGTTGGTGGCCAACTGTTGGAGGGCCACCGCCTTGCGGCTGAATTCGGCCAGCTTGCGCTGGCTGGCCAGGACGGTTTGGTACTCGTTGGTGTGGGCGGCCAGCTCGGATTCGAGGCGGCTGAGCTCGCTCCGGACAATCATATTCTTGAGCTGGACGGAACTGCTGTAAGCCAGCAGCAGCAGGACCAGCACGATGCCGGCCAGCACGGCCCGCTTGACCGGGTCACGCCGGCGCAGTTCTTCCAAAGCCTGGGCTTCCGCGAGAAGGTTGATGCGTATGGGCATAGGTTTTAAAAGGTTGCCACCGCGGCGCCGACCGCGACGGTAAGTTGAGGCGTGACTTGATCCAGCTCGGCGGCCTGCTGGGGCGGCAGCGAGTTCTCGAGAAAACTGACGGGGCTCCAGGGACGGCACTCGACCAGCAACTCGGCCTGCAGGAGCTGAATGATCAACTCGGAGCGGGCGGAGCCGCCGCTGACATAGACCTGGCTGACGGTGCGGTCGTGTTGATGTTCGTAAAAGTCAATCGAGGCCCGCAATTCCCGGCCCAGCGGCAGCACCAGCGCCTCCAGGTTCGACTGCACCTCCGCCGGCATTCCCACTTTGATGCCCTCGGCCTCGGCGTAGCTGATCCCGAGCGATTCCGCCAGTCCCGTCGTGAGGCGGTCCCCGCCAATGGCGACCACGCGGCTGAGGACCAGTTCGCCTTCCTGGAGAATCGAGATGCTGGTGTTCTTGAACCCGATGTCCACCAGCGCCACGACCTCGCGCACAAAAATCTCCGGCAGCGCCATCTCGAAGGCGTTGACCGGCCCGATCAAGCCCGGCACGATGTGGTCCGCCGTCAGGCCGGTGTTTTTGACGGCGGCTTGCAGGTCGTCAATCAATTGCTGCCGCGCCCCCGCCACCAGCACCCGGTACTTGGTGCTGGGCACCGCCGCCTTGCCCTTTTCCTCGCCGTTCTTTGGCTGCCGCGGGGGGATGATGTAGCAATCGAACACATGACCCGGCAGGTCCTGCTGGAGATGATTCTTCGAATTGACCTTGAGCATCTGCCGCATTTCCCCGACCGGCATTTGCGGCAGATCGGCGTGCCGCACAATGGAATCATTCACCCCCAGCGCCAGGCTGACGGTTCGTGTCCGGGCGTCCAGCGCCTGGCACACGTTCTTGAGGTGTTCGCTCAGAAGGTCCACCGAGAGGCTCTTTTCGTAGATTGGCGCGTCCAGCAGCGCGTAATTCAACAGCTCGTACCGTTCGCCCTTGCGCTGGATATGCACCGCTTTGGTG
>ERZ795051.3065-NODE-3065-length-17540-cov-63.153503_pt1 | contig 17540 bp, 20 predicted proteins | sample MGYA00375135_ERZ795051 | MGnify/ENA primary metagenome ERZ795051 (study PRJEB30180, sample SAMN05720222) | activated sludge metagenome | isolation source: Anaerobic digester | place: Japan | collected 2015-05-26 ... | reverse complement strand
ACTGCCACTATAAACAATTTCTACATCATTCAGGGTATATCCCCATTTACCAGCACCATAAAGTCCCTTTTCAATATTAGTGTTCATTACATAATCTGCAGAACCCGGATTTCCCTGAAATACAGTACCATAAATTGATTCACCAGCTTGAAAACCTCGTCTTGAAGTTCCAAATTGCTGATCAAGGAAGAATACTAATCCCACTGGAGCGGACATAGCTTGAACACTTACAAATTCCTTACTTGCCAATTTATGCATAAATCTGCGAACTAATGGCATGGCAATACCAGCCCACTATTCACTGTATTTTGTATTACTGGTATGCATTGCCTATTTCATTAATTGGCGTGCTTGGTTCTATAACAGAACAGCTGTATTATATTTTAAATATTTTTCATTTTTCTTAAATCCCTATAGCAATCCTAATTTCTACCACCGTCTAGCAATTTGCTGAACTTGACTAAATCTATTATTGGTGGCTGGATTAGACTGAATAGTCTTCTATAGAGTTTCCATAATTAAATTTCTATCTGCCATTTAAATTTTAATCTCCTATTAAGTATTATCCATAAAGTTAAAGATTAAGTTTCTTTTGAAATATTTTTGTAACTTTGGCAATATCATCATACTAATCATTATACTATTTGCCTTCATCTATACTTCTCTTTGACCGTGTAGAACGTATTTTACTTGAAGCAAAACCGAAATACTTCTTCTTATTATTCTTTGTATTAAACCCTTCTCTTAAAGCATGATAAACCAATCTGATTTCTTTTTCATTATTAGCTCGATCAAAATTTTCTAATATAGAAATTTTTTGTCTTTTGTTTAATGGAAATTCATCAAATAACTTCATAATATAACGATTCTTTAATTCTAAACACTTAGTCTAACTGATTTCATTCTTAACTTTATGTAATACATTTTTATATTTTTTATTCTATTTTCTTAATTTTTTAATTTCTTGTTTTAATTCTGCCTATTTTTCTTTATCTATTTTAGGCTACTATTCCTAATTATCCTAATATTCCTATTCATCATCTTCATTTCTTAAAATCTTCTTAACTCGTTCCTATAGCTAATCATCAACATCCTATTCTTCATTATCTTCTGGTTCTTCAACTTCATCTTCAAGCTATCTGATAAGTTCATTTAATTCAATATTATCATTAACCTAGTCTTCATCTTCACTTTGATACTAATCTTCATCCTACTCTCGTCTTAATCTACGAATTCTTCTCTCAATTTCAGTATCAATATCCTACTCTTCTTCATCTTCATTCTAGTCTTCAGGCTAATATTCCTACTAATCTTGTTCTCGTCTCATTCTATGGCGAATTCTTCTCTCAACCTAAGTATCAATATCCTACTAATCTTCATCCTAATCCTAGTCTTCAACTTGATACTATTCTTCGTCTTGTTCTCTTCTCATTCTGCGACGAATCCTTTTTTCAATCTTAGTTTTAATATCCTACTAATCTTCATCCTAATCCTAGTCTTCAGACTAATATTCCTACTAATCCTATTCTCGTCTTAATCTACGAATTCTTCTCTCAATTTCAGTATCAATATCCTACTCTTCTTCATCTTCATTCTAGTCTTCAGGCTAATATTCCTACTAATCTTGTTCACGTCTTAATCTACGAATCTTTCTTTCAATCTAAGTATCAATATCTTCATCTTCATCCTAATCTTTAGGTTGATACTATTCCTAATCTTGTTCTCTCTTTAATCTACGAATTCTTCTCTCAATTTCAGTATCAATATCTTCATCCTAATCCTAGTCTTCAGACTAATATTCCTACTAATCCTGCTATCCTCTTAATCTACGACGAATCCTTTTTTCAATCTTAGTTTCAACATCCTACTAATCTTCATCCTACTATGTTTCATAAGATTCCTATTCATCTTCATTTACTTTCTTAACTTTTATTTGATAATCCATATCTGCATCATCTTTGTCATTTACTTCAATCTACTAATTATCCTAATCCTATTCATTCAACTTCTTTTTTAAATCTTCAGATAAACTCTTGAATAGAATGTCTTTAGTATTAGCTATAGAAGCTTTTTTAAGTTTCTTAGTCTCTATTATTGCCTCACGCAATAAATCTTCACTGTTTTCATTTCTTGCCATTTTTTATTCTCCGTACAAATATTAAAATTTGTAATTTGATATAATTAATTTATATCAATCTTGCCATATTAAGATGACAAATTATGATATTATTCTTTATTTTATAAAAAAATCTTCAAGTTTTTCTCTTTGTTGCTATGACCATAGTCTTGCCTTAAACTTTCCTATTGCCTTCCTTTTTCTACGCTTAACTGAAGGTTTAGTATAATAACAATGGTCATAATAATCTTCCATAATTTTATTCTAATATAATATTCTTCTTAATTTCCTTATTGCCTTTTCTATATTATCATTCTCTACATATACAGTTCTACCACGCAATTTTTTGCGATACTTATAATTATGCTTTGCCAATTTTACACTCCCATTAATTTTTTAAGAATAAATGCAACCCAATATTATTTAATTAAGTATACACATATATAATTACTTTGATGTATTAAAAAATTACACTTTTTTTTTCATTTATTTTTATTATATACTAATAATTGGTATAATACTAGGTTCAAAATCCATTTTTGTTGGATGAAATGTACTATGCATTAATATACCTGTAAAATCCTTAGTATTAAAATTTCCGTTAGGGTCATAATTTCTATAAAACTTCTTTCTTATATTATACTTTTCACATAAATACTTCAATACAATACATAAAGAAGTAAATTGCCAATTTGTTATAGTATGAAAATATTTATATCCCCTCCAGGGTACACTCACCTATTTTACTCTACTACTATCAACTAATGTATTTGTCCAACTATAAAATTTATCGCCTTTTTTATCCAAATTTAACCAATTTACAATTTCGATCCCGAATGAACTTTCACTTATTATTCTAAAATTCGACCCGGCATGATAAGAATAGAACTATTCAGGAAATAATGAAATTATTCTACCCCATTCATCAATTACAAAATTCACTGATGCATTTTTACCAGCACCATTGGGATTATTCATCCAACTTATTGCACCCTAAGCAGTACCACCTGCTGTCCCGTGAATTACAATTTTATTCCTTCTATATGGCGGAGGTTTATGCACATAATTTGTAAAGTTTTTTTGATGTATTACTTTTAAATATTCCATTTTATTCTTTATATTTATTAATAATATTTTGCAAACTATTATATATTTCATTTAACTATTCATATTTTTTCTATTTCTTTTTTTTATCTATTAGTTCACTAACTCTCTAATCTATATTATATTGCTTAGTTTCTGAACGCAAATCTTTATTTTCTGTATAAAAAGTAGCACCGGGTGTAGATGGCTATACAACTAAATCCCAACATATTAATTCAAAATCATCTTGAACTACATCATTATCATCTATTCTTTTAAGCGATCCTAATCCTCTAGAAGAAATGGATAAAGACCCTTTATTCTCCAATACAATATGTTTTAAATCACGACCTAATCTATTGTTTAATAATTCAATAGTGCCTATTAATTCGTCTCCTTCCCAATGTAGTTCTCTTACTAATAAGGCTACATTCTGTAAAGATATTTGATCGCTGTCAGGATGATCACACTAACCATAACTCAATCCAGTCCTAATTCTATTTTCAATATATTTATTTACTTCCCTCTCCAATAAGTATCTAGGATAAACTCTTTCATTTCCATTCCGTTTATTAGCATATTGTAATCTTCCAGTTAATAATACTCTCCCATCAGAAGTTCTCTGTATAGATTCACTAATTCTTTTTCTACTTTGTGGTGTAATAAAGGGAAAAGTTTCAATTAAAAGTTGTCTTGCCATTTATATTAATCTCCAATTCTCATTATATATTTCACTATAAATCATTATTTTCATTATTTATTTCTTCACTATGTTTAGCAGTAAAATTAATAAACTATTTTATTATAGTCTGCGCCAAATCTTCAGACTTAATTATAAACCTTTGTTCTTTAGAATTCATAATATCAGTCTGAATTTCAGTATAACATTTTAAATATTTTTTTAATAAATTTTTTATATTATTTTTCCAATCATTCCACAATTTCTATCCTAAAATATTATTACCAACATCATCTATATTATCAACCATGCTCCAATACTTAGCAATTAATTGCTCTTTAGTTATATTTTCTATACCTATATCTAAAACCTATTGACAAAATTTTATCAACTACTAAGATGCAATATTTAATATTTTACCTATCTTTCTGTTTCTACAATAATCTATAGCATGTTTGGTTATTTCTCTTATACGAAATGCTATATCTTTCTACTTTAATAAATCCTTTAATGATTTTTGTTGATCTATCATAATCTTATGACATTCATTTAAATTATCAAATATTTTTTTGTGATCATTCTGATTTTTAAGCTAATATGAGAATAATTCACCTTTTATCTATTTAATGCCATTTTTGAAATATGCTTTTTTTGCCAATGTCAGTATTGCAATAGCATTTGGTAATAATATAGAAAGTGCATATAATAATAATTCAGCATTCTATTTATCTAAAATCACTTGTTCTAGAAATCCTCCAATATACTATATTTAATAGCCGTACATTTATTATATCCATTATCTATTAAATAAAATATCTTTTTTAATAATTGTTTTATATTATATATCTAATCACATCCTGTGATATTTACATTAAAAATAATCTATATAAATTTTTTATTTTCATTTGGTGTTAATCTATTTAATAACTGTTCAGATACTATTTTACCACCATGCTTTTTTATTAAATCATAAAACTATTTTCTTTTAGGCAACCAAGCTAATGGTGTAGCAGGATATACATCTATTGCTTGTGATGTAATCATTTTTTCAATAAATCCTCTGCTTCATATATATTTAATAAATAAAACATTCTATCATCTGTATTTTTTATGTTTTCATAATTATTTAATGTATCATATATTTTGGTTATACTCTAATTATCTTTCTATTTCTCTAAGCTCTATTTTAGTCGTTTAATTTCATTATCCATATACTCATCAATTTCTTTTTCATCTATAGCATAAGCATATTTCTGTATTAATGCTTTTTGACGCTCATTTAAATGTTTATATTTTTCATTAAATTTATGTACAAATAACTATAATACCTTTTCCTTAGTATCAATATCTTGTTTCTTAAAAATTTCAATATCAGAATCTTCAGGTTGCTATTTAATAGGTTTAATTATATAATCTAATATCTAATATTTAGATTCTACAATGATATTTGGATTATAATTTTGTTTCTTTAATGACTAAAAAACCTTGTAGATACTTGCATAAACTTTATAATCATCTATCTTTTGTGAAAATAATTTATTTATATCATAATACTTTTTCATCTATTTAATACATAAATATTTCTATCTCTACAACTTGATTTCATTCAAACCACTGCGTAATTTAATTGTTTCGGTTAATAACTAAGATGCTCTCTATCTGTCATCATATTTGGATTCCATTAAACAATTATAAATAGCTAACTATTTACCCAACTATTTATCTTTAGTGAAAAATTTTTTAAAAATATGATATGCTATCGGTTTCTTATTATCTATAGCTTCCTATATTACTTTACGAATTAATACTTCAGCTATAATTCCAGTGTTCTTCAACTTATTATGTTTAATATCTTCTAACATAATATCTCATTATCTCCTTAAATTATTTAAATTTAGCAAGCTATTTTGTAATATAAGGCCATAACTGTACTGCCCACTCACCTTTAGCATCTTCTAAAGTCTTTACAATATTTAAATTCTATCCATCCCAAGTAAATAAAATATAATCATATGAAGGATGCTTCCTAGAACCTTCTACATCACAAACTACATATACTCCAGGGTCTTGCACAGCTAAATATTTCCAATCATTAATGAAGGGGCCTAAAATAGAATATCCCTGCTTTTTAGTTTTATCTATGCCAGTTACTTTTCTACACCAACCTCCATTATATAATTCTACACCTAACTACTTTTTAAAATTTATAGGTGTAGGCTATTTCTATTTCTCTTTGTCCATAATTATATCAATAATCTTATCTTTAAGTTCTTCTAATTCTTCAATACTAGCCTAATTTTCTAAATAATTTATTATATCATTATAATTTGCACTCTCATATAATTTCTATTTTTTATATTCTCTTAATAATCTCAATAATCTTTGCTTTTTGTAATTATTCATTCTATTTAATCTCCATAATTTTACTTCTATAAATGTAGTGGTGATCCACCCTTAAATCTATTTTCTAATGGATTCTATTCAGATTTTTCAGGTCTTAACTATTTAGCTTGCTTCTATAACTATCCCTATTTCTTTTTTGGTTTTGGTTTCTACTATTTCTATCCTTCTCCCTAAGGACTAGAAGACTATTTTTTCTTTGAAGGAATCTACTATTCTTCTCCCCCTCCAAGCTATTGTTCCTATGGATTTAATTGTTCCTATCCCGGACCTCCTTCACCCTAATTACCAAACTATTCACCGCCCTGTTCAATTTTTTCTATTTCTGCTTTAAATTTTTTGTCTTTTTTAATTTCTTGTTTCATATTAGGCATCTAATCCTGAGGTATACCAAATATATTCTTATATATAAAATCAGAAGAAAAGAGACCGCTATCTAACATTCTTTGTGCTACATCAATCATATTACCCCAAACTTCTACCTGTTGTATCTTCTTTACATCCGAAGGATTATTTAATTCCAATCTAAAATCTATAGATTCAAAGTCTCTATAACCTAACATAAACAAATGTATTAGCGCCACTCTAGTTAACTAATTTAAAAATAAATTCTGTAAAGTCTATATATATCTACTGAATGCCAAATCTAATGCTGAAAGTGTGGCTTTTGCCTCAATACCCTATTCATATGCTACAAATGCCTTAGGTACTTTTAATGCTGCGTGCATATAATTTTTCAAGTAATTAATATCATCTATAAAATTATTTTCTAAGCCTGGTAATGTCTATATAGTAGTTGCATCTTCAGAACCTCTTACAGGTATGAAATAATCTTCTGTAATATTTTGTATATTATATCTTAAATCTATCTAACCATTAAGAGGATTACGATAGGGTGTTTTCTTCATTTTTGATGCTATATCATTCATATAAGTAACTACATCTTCTGGAGGCATACCTAAGACATCTACTTTAAATAATCTTCTTTCTGGGGCACGCATAATACGATATATCATCATAGCATCTGTCATTATAGTTAAACTTTTCCAAGTCCTTCTCGCAGCTTCTATAGCTGATCTGCCATAGGGTAAAAAATTTGTATCTGTTAATAACCTGAAATGAGCAATATTATAATTCTATATAATATCTTGATAACCACTTAATAATTTAAAATAATATTCACCTGGCCTAGTTGGGTCATCCTCTATTCTCTATATTTCATAAGGTGAAATAGGCTAAGCATTAATAATACCATATTTCTAATGCAACTATAAACCTACAAATGCATCACCATATTTAACAAAATTTCTAAACCATATAGGAAATGTAAACTAACAATTTAAACGATTATAAAATAACTATTCTAATATGTCCACAACTTGAGAATTATCACTTAATACTCTTAATGTCTTACCATATTCATCTTTAGTAAATGATTCATATACATAAATATCTAAACAACTACTTATAATGGGATCAGAATCCATCATATCATAATCTCTATATAATGCTAATCTATTAATAGAATAATTTTGATTATATACAACTTTATTAAATCCCTGTGCTCTTAGAAATTTAGGCGAAAACTAATTACTATATTGTCTATAAGCCTGTGCTCTTTGTGTATCTATTACCTTTACACTTTGACCATCTATATCTCTTATAATTAATCCTGTTGAAAATGCACGTCTTAGTGCTGTAAATATATTCATATATTACTCCAAATTATTATTTTTTTCTTTTATTAAAGTAAAAACTCCACAAATCTATTTCCTAACCTGCAATATTTATTTTATGCTAGTCATACATATAATTACTATTATCATTCTGTAAAATACCAACTTTTTTTTCTCTTTCAATATTATAATTAGTATTTATTAATGCCAATCTTTCTCTATTTAAATTCTATACCTATACTTGTAATACATAAGTAGTAAACCTAACCCATATCCCAATAGCCATAGCCATAATTAAATCATCATTATAACCCGGCATAGCTTGCTGTTTGCCATTCATCCAAATAAATGTTCTTAATTCTTCTAATAATCTAGCAGAACGTATTAAAATCTATTTATTCTCTATAGATTTAATAAATTTCTATATTATTAATGGTCTAGTAGAAGATGAAGTTGTAAAACCTACAATATCCTTCTTTTCTTGCTATTTAGGACTAATGTGAATTCTATTATGTAATTGTGGATCAATATATTTAAAATCTTTCTTATGATAATATAAATTTCTATAATTTAAATTTATTATTTGTTGCAATACTGCCCACCCTATAGATGCATTTTCTACTACCACAAATGCATCATTATACAATTTAGCATACTAAACAATTAAATTACCAAACTAAGTAGTGCCTATTTTACCTTTAAACTAAGCTACTTGCTAATTAGTTTGAATACATAAAATTTCAAAAGTACTAAAATCTACACCATCTCCTCTAGCTACATCCGCAGATAATATATATTTAAAACTATTAATAGGATTCTACCAAATCCATACCAAGTTAGAATATGCTTTCCTAATAGGTTCCTTAATATAATTAGACTATAATTCTTTCAATAACTCACTATTAATAATAGTATCGCCAGAAGTTTCGAAATCGCAATCGTATTCCCGGGCCGACATTTTCTATCCTAACTATACAGTTTGATTATCACGCCACTATTGATTCTTAGTAGGGTCTAAATACCAGGGAAGTTTTATGGCATGAAAACTATTTATACCAGCCTCAGCCTATGTCCATAACTTATGAAATGTACTACCACAATTATGTGATATTAATCCTTCAGTATAATACTAATTATTATATTCTACATTAACAACATCATAAACATTTATATAATTTTCATTATTTATTTTTGTTATTTCTTTTATTATTTGATTATTATACAATATTTCATTAACATTTAAATATTTAACTTCTTTAAAGGTCTCATCATTCATTTTTAATTTATGATCAGGAGTACATATTAATTCACAATCATTAGTCTTGACTTTTATTAATCTTTTTCTTTTTAAAGTGCGTAATCCTTCAAATCTACTCCATCCTTTAGAAGTCAAAATTTCATATTGATTATAATTATTTAAATTTTCTATTTTAATTTCTCTTATCTATTTATTATCTATATTACGAATTAATATTTTTGTATCACCTATAACACAGCCCCGGGGAGTAGATAATAAAATACAACTACCCCCCTTAGTTAAAGTTGGTTGAGAACTTGCCCATATTTTCCCCTGTAGAGGTTCTTCTACTAATGCCATTTCATCAAAAACCAATAAAGATACTGCCTATGATGCACCTGCGGATGGCGTGCTTGCTACACATTTAATCCAAGAATTATTTTTAAAATATAAAGATTTTACATTATTTCTAGTTAATGGAATTTTTAACCATTTAGGCAAAGATTCATACATAATCTTAACTTTAGTTATCATATTCATTGCATCCTATTTTTTATCAGCTATAACTAAAATTGTCTTATTCTAATTAAATGTAATCATCCATAAGGCATAGCCTGCTACTAAAGTAGATATACCGATTTGTCTACTTTTCAATATGATATTACGAGAATAATTTTTAAAATTATTCATTACCTACTTTTGAAAAGGATATAATTTAAAATCAATTAACTATCCATTGACAACATCCTGAATTTTAGTATAATGCTACAAAAAATAAATAGGTGATTTATAGCATTTTATATACTATTCTGGTATTTTTGCTTTTGAATTCTATTTCTTTAAGTTATTATCGATTGATGCCTACATATGCCCAATTACTTATTAAATTATAATACTATAATTCAATTTTATTTTTCCTATCTATTATTATTATTTCCAGTAATTTTACTAATAACTTTGCTTCCTACATTACCACCAGTATATATAGCAAAAACCAATAATAAAAAACTTAACCACTATTTAAACAGCTAAGTAAATATATTTATTCTATTTATATTCAATAATAATATTACAGTAGATAATACTATCAATCCTATAGTTAGAATGAATTTTCTACTGGTAAATTTTAAATACTATTTACTAGATTGTTTCTAATTACAATTTATTTCATTTTTTGTCATAATATTTTTATTTTATATAGCTTTCCCAATAATCTAATAACCAATCTATTAAATCTAATCTATCAATTTTTTCAAATGCATTATATACTTTATCCCAGCATTCCAAATAATTTTCTTCTTTTTGTTGTAATGTATACTAAAGTCTAGATATAACATGTTTCAAATCATAATCAATTGTATTTTTTGAAAAACGATGCTAATAAAAAGTTCCTATTTTCTACTAGGGATCAAATAAATTACCATTAACTTTAATAAAATTATAATAACGATCTTCTTCCTAGTAATACTATATACTGGCATTTAAAATAAAAATATTGGGTTCAACAGTAAATTTATCAATTGTTTCAATAATATAATTTAAATAATACCATATATCTGCTTTACGTTCTGCTTGCTACCACTGTTCATAAACATCTCTTTCTAAATAACGATAAAATCCTCTAAAAAATCTATTTAATCCGCCATGATATTTAGGATTTTCAGTATAATACTATGTTGTTATATATAATTTATATTTGCCACGCTATTTCAATATTTGCTACATATTTTCAAACTATTCAATAATTTGTGATTTTGTTTTTCCTCTTAAATTCCGCTACATTATAAATTTATCAAGACCTATGATTCTTTGACCTTTAGAATTTTTAATAACATTTCCCTTTGTTATTTGCAAAGAATTAACAATCTATAAAATCTAATCAGTAATATCAAAGTATTTTTTAGCCAAATATGCTAAACCGTCAAACCATTCCTAAACAGAAACTGGTTTGCCATAATACTCTTTTAATAAGTCCATTAATTTAATAGTTTTCATCCGTTATAAACTCCTTTAGATTCCAATAACTTAATAAATGAATTATAATATACCATAAAATTATTACCCATAGTTTCAAATATAGAATAGACATTTTTATATAGATATTGTTCTATAAATGCTTTAGTTTGATTTTTTGATAATCCTTCTCTTATATACTATTTCTAAAATTTGCCACCAGGTAATAATTTAGATTTAAATTTATACTCTACTTTAACGGTATATAATTCATCTTTAGTTCCTCTATTTCTTTTTATATCATATATTACAATAGCTTCAGCTTCATAATCAAATGCACGCAGTTTGGGATATGCAGAACAAAGCAGTTCTTTCAGTTCTTCCTATTTAGAATCTATTAATTCCTGCTATCTCTTTGGTAAATTATTAATCTCTTTTGATATACAACTTGATATTGCATATAAAATACTCTAATATAATTTTCTTTTACTATCTCCTATATCCTCTACTATAAATCCAAATCCATAACCCATCCAGGTAGTAATATCATATGCATATATAGTCAGTTGATTCTATTTTACCCTTTTCTCTGTGAATAATTTTCGTATATTTCTTGAATACAATAATGATTTAGTATTTAAATCCTATATAACTTGAACTAACATATCTCTACCATAATTTATTAAGCTTTTTATAGACTATTCTTCATTTGGGGCATAATCATAATAAGATAGTTTATATACATTAGGATATACTAATTTCTATCCTAATTCATATTTATATTCCTTCAATAATTTTAATAGTCTTAATTTCGCATTTTTATTCATTATTTTTAAGTTCCTCTTTATATAGAGAATCAAAGTATTGTATAGCATTGTCTCTGTACTATTCAATCTACTTAATTATTTCCTATATCTTTTTTTCGAAATACTATTGATCCTACACGCTCCACTATTCTATATCTCCAATTGAATTCAGTACCATCTATTTTTTAGACTATTTTTTAATCTATTTGTAATACTATATAGCTCTATTACAAGTATAAACTAATTTATTTTTCATATAATTTATTGCAAATAAATTAAAAGTGCCATTATCTTTCATCTATTCCTAATACTTTATAGAACAATCAGAGCATCTTTTGTATATACCCCAATAAAATCTATCAAATTGTTTTTTCCCCATTATTCTGCCACATACAGGACAAAATGTAGGCATTAATCCATACTACTATCTAGGTTTAATATATTCTTTAGAACCATCCTATTTTTCAATATATAAATCTCCATTAATGTCTATATTAACCTTATTAAATTGTTTAGGTTTTATATTCCTTAGAGTATATATTTTATTCTTGTAATTTATTAACTATTCATTACCCTATGTTAATATATTATTTAAATTCTATAGAGAAAAATCAAGTTTATTATCCATTTTTTTGCTTTATGATTCTTTTAATAAGATATTTAGGAATTTGTACAGCTCCCAATATTATTGCCTCCATTCTTGAAGAAGCAATCTATACACTATCTTTATCAACCTAAAATACATATGCTCTATTATTACTTTTTTTAATAACGTTTCTAATCAAACCCAAATGTGGCGGTAAAAATTTATCTTTATTTGCTGATAATGCCTTTAAATCTATTTCTATAATATCACCGGGTTTAACATCAATACTCTCTCTTATTAAACTCAATTTATATTCTCTTAATAATTTCAATAATTTTTGTTTTTTGTAAGTATTCATTTTATTTATTTCCTTTTATTTATTTCCAATCAATAAATTTCAAACCTATACCAAGATAATAATTCTTATCTAAATTTATGCCAGCATTAACTTGATATTTCTATCCTATTAAAGCACTAATACCAGCAAAAGGTGTTAAATTATTGCTCTATTTCTATACTGATACATTCCCATATAATTGTAATTTACTTTTAATCTATTTAGGTTTTATCTCAATAGGAGCGGGTTTATAAACAAAATCTGTTATTCTTAAATTCTATTTGTATTGTAAATAACTATTATTAAAGGTAGTATCTGCATAAGTCTTAATCTAATCTCTAGTCTATACATTAAATGAAATAATATCTTGAATTGCACTACCCTGTGATTGTAAAAAATTCTAATACTAATATTTATTCGTTATTATAGTATCAATTAAACTATATACATATACGGGTTTATCCTGCCATTTAATAACCTATATATAATGCTAAATAGGTTTCTATACCGTAACTGTATTAGTTTTCCACTAAGTTATAGTGATAGTCTATCCAGGTTTCTATATTATAACAGGCTTAACAGTAGATTTATGCCAATACCAACCAGATATTATTCCTATTAATAATACTATTAATGTAATAATAATATATTTTAATGGTTCTTTCATATAATGATTCCTTTTTTTTAATTATATTTATTGCATTCCCTAATTTATTTCCTTTATAAACTATTCTAAATTATTATCCTTAATAAATTTATCTATTTCATCATATTGATATTCTACTGTTGCATTTAACTTTACCGTTAAACTCTATACAAATCTTTTTATTTCCAAACATAAATTATCTAATTCATCCGGAAATTTACCTTTTTTTATCTTTTTCGTATTTAATCCTAAAAATAATGTAACTTCATCATTATCAATTACAACTTTAATTTCGCTTTCCTAATAAAAATCTTGAATATCATAATTTAATTTAATTAACTACTTTATTAATTTTTCTGCTTGATTAATTATTGGATTATCTTTATATTTTGGGTAGAGTTTATTCCATCTTTTTATTAATGTATCATAATCATATGGGGCATCGCCCATAATCATAAGAATAATAATTTTAAAACTATTTTCATCTGATAATACCTGCTATAAAGTATAATTTGTTCTTAAAGAATTACCAGTTCTCAAATAAAGATATTCAATATCACAATCCTTTACACCCAATAAATATTTACTTCCTTTATACATATTACTATATTTTTTTATTTTATTTATTAATAAATCATATTGATTATTTATATACTCCATAAGAACATGCAATTCATTAGAATATTTAAAAATTTCTGATTTCTATAATATTTTCTATTTTTTATATTCTCTTAATAATCCCAATAATTTTACTTTTTTATAATTATTCACTTTATCTACTCTCCTAGTTTATTTCTTTTATAAACTATTCTAAATTATGATCTTCAATAAATTTATCTATTTCTTTATAAGTATTGTCTATAATATCTATTTGTTTTTGTAACTTTTTGACAATATTATCTACTTCTAAATATATCTTATTTAATCCACTTGAAAATGTATCTTTTATTGTATCATCCATATTTTCTATCCGAATTTTATCATTATCAATTCTAATAATAATCACACTATCAGCATAAAAATTATGAATAATATTACTTAAATTACTTAATTTATATATTAATTTAAATTTAATATCTGCATCTACATTATTTTTATAATATAAATCTAATCTATTGTATTTCTTGAATATAGTATAAACAGTTTTTAAATTATACTACTTTTTAGATAATATTCTTTCATTATATGGCACATCGCCATTTATCATAAGTTTGATATATTTATCATTACTTTTATCTGATATTACTCGCTATAAATTATATCTTGTTTTATAAGAATCATGACCTGTTCTCAAAGAAAAATAATTAATACTACAATAATCTATACCTAATAAATATTTACTTCCTTTATACATTTTACCAACTACTATCTTATGCATCAATTTTTCATTATATTGTACTTCTATATAATCCAGAAGTTTTCTTAATTGATTAGCATATTCAAAAGTTTCAGATTGCTATAATATTTTCTATTTTCTATATTCTCTTAGTAATTTCAATAATTTTTGTTTTTTATAATTATTCATTTTATATATTCCCTTATATTTTTCTTTTTGTTTCAATAACTTGAAATTCAAAGTCAGTATTATCCTTATACTATTGCTACATCTATTTCAAATAAGTATAATACTATTTATTTTCACCATATAAATGATCTAAGGCAATCTATAATGCAATCTCTGGACTATAAGTATGTTCCATCTAAATTTCTATTCCATCAATAATTTGTTCTAATGGTATATTTATAATCTACTATATGCGCATATTATCAGCTTTACCACCCTATAACTTATTTAAAGAAATTAAATTTAAATCTATACCATACAAAATCAACAAAGTCTATCTATATTTCTCAAATTCATAGTCATAATCAATAAACTATGACTATCTTAAATATTTTTTATTAAATTTTCTTTTTGACATATTATCTTGAATATCTCCTATATATTATAATTTCTATTTATGTTATTAATTTATTATATAAATCTAACATTTTACATCTTGCAAATATGTTATATACATCAGTCATTAAATTTATATACTATCTATTAAGCTACATAAAAGATTTTTCTATAATAAATAACTATTCTTTTATATCATTAAATATTTCTTTCTATTTTACATTTAAATTATCTAGCATAATCCCCTTAATAGAATATGCATTTATTTCATAATTAGGTTTATTAAAATGTAATTTTGCACCATAAGTTTTAATCGTTATAAATATATTATATAAATCATCATTACTACTATTCGTATCTTTTGGTTCTATTAAAATTACAGCATTGGCAGATGCTTTTTTTAAATAAGATTCTATATAATATATATTCTATTGCAAATCATTAAAAATATCATTAGCAATGTTTTTATCGCCATAATAATCCTATAAAGCATTCATTATTTCAGTATGATAAATCTGCCAATTTGCCATTAATATATGCTCAGCTGTATTCTTAATATTTCCATTTCTTATATCTATCTTGAATGAATCACTATCAATATTGCCATATTGTATTAACTAAAACTTAATTGGTTTATTTCTTATAAATTTAATATTAAAATTACGACCTCGTCCAGTAATAATTGATAATCTATTAACAAATGCCTAATATACCTGTAATTCTCTTAAAATATCCTTCCCTAACTTTAACATTAACTAATTCCTTAATCTAATAAAATCCTCTTCTTGCTATCTAAGTAACTACAATAACCTTATTTTATTTCTTTTATTCATTTTTTAATAAATTTATAAAATTATGGAGTAATCAATTTTTTATATAAATCTAATCTATTGTATTTCTTGAATATAGTATAAACAGTAAACATTTTTTCTTCATATTCTTCACTAAGCAATATAAAACCATCTATCAGTTCGGGAATTACTTTGTGTTTTATACTATTAAATATTTTTTCATACTTTTTATTTAGATTGTCTGCCGCTAAATCTTCAACAGAATATGTCCAAGAATCGCCCAAAATATAATTATTTTTACGTCTATTTACTTTAGTATGAATTGTAGGACTTATAATTGTAACTATTATAGTATTTGGATTGGTATGTGAAGTGTAGTCTATATGAATCCTTTGTCTATAAATTGCACTAAATAAACATATTTTACAATCAAATACAGCTGATTCTAATTTATCATAATCATTATCATCTGTTATTGCTTCCTTTATTTCAGAATTATATTTATGATAAAAATTAGTCTATAACGGTTTCTATATTGTTCTTGCATTACCAGTTTTAATAATTTTAGGCTAAATTATAATCTATATATATTTACTATTTCCATCTAGAAATTTTGAATTCAAAATAAACTATAATGCTGGACTTTTCATCATTCTTATATTAAATTTATTACTTTTCCCAGCTATAATAGGTGTTCTATTTATATATGGCTAATACTTCTTTAATTCGTTTAAAGTATTCTAACCTAATTTTAACATTAATTCGTTTTTTAGTTTTATTATATCCTCTTCTTGCTATTCTTCTTGCTCTATAAGCAAATTTAATAATCTTATTTTATCTCTTTTATTCATTTTTTATTTTCTCCTTTATTTTATTAATTCATAATATGCTTCTTCTAAATCATTATCTTTTAAAATATTATATAGTTTTAGCATATTAGTAATATAATTTGTATTTAAATTTTCATAACCTGCTATCATATACTAAATTATATACTATAATTTTGATTTTATCTATTTATCAATTTCATTAATATTATCTTCAGAAATATTATTAACATTAACTTCTTTGATTACATTAGTTGATTGTGTAAGATTTTTATATGTGAAAAGACTAAGTATTATATTCCAATTATCACCTAAAGAATATATTAAATTTATGTTCTATAACTATATTAATAAATAACAAAAATTGTAAAACCAATATATAGAATCAAAAGCTCCTTTTGCACATTTAAAGATTTGATTATCTAGATTACGATTATAATTAGTTACATTTCTTATTTTTTTATTTAAATTATAATTAAGAATCTTTTCAGCCATTTCAATGT
>ERZ795051.3059-NODE-3059-length-17566-cov-5.503284_pt1 | contig 17566 bp, 8 predicted proteins | sample MGYA00375135_ERZ795051 | MGnify/ENA primary metagenome ERZ795051 (study PRJEB30180, sample SAMN05720222) | activated sludge metagenome | isolation source: Anaerobic digester | place: Japan | collected 2015-05-26 ... | reverse complement strand
TCTGCATACTGCACGCAATTGGTGACGGACGCCTGGCGCACCGGTTGCACCGCGCTGTAGGCGCTGGCGACGTTCAGCAGTTGGGTCACGGAGGAGGGCGAATCGACAACGGCTTGGAACGTGAGGGTGACCGTGGCGCCGGTGCCGAGCGTCCCGCCGGTCCACAGGTTGGGCGGCGCGCCGAGCGTGCCGGAAGTCGCCGCGCTCGTGTCGTAGGCCACGATCACGCGGCCGGCGGCGCCGGCGCCGCCCGTCTGGTTGTTGGCGGTGCGCAACGATCCACCGCCGCCGCCGCCCGGCGCGCTGCCGGCGGTGCCGGCGCCCTGGGTGCCGCTGCGGCCGTTGCCGCCGTTGCCGCCGCCGGCCGGCGCCGTCGCGCCCGTCGCGTTGACGGCGTTCACTCCCGCCGCGTTCGTTCCCGCCGAAGAGCCGCCGCCGCCGCCGTAGGATCCGGCCACGCCGTTGGCTCCGTTGCCGCCGGCATAGAGCACGTCGCCGATGCCCGTCGCATCCGATCCGCCGGCGCCGCCCGTCGCCACGTTCACCGCGACGCCGGCGCCGCCGCGCGCCAGTACGCCGGTCGATGCGCCCAGCGCGAACCACGAATCGCCGCCGGCCACCCCGGCCGCGCCGCCGCCGCCCACGTTCACGGTATAGTTGCTGCCCGGCTCCACGGCCACGGCCGCGCGGCTATAGGCGCCGCCGCCGCCGCCGCCGCCCGCGCCGTTCGACGTGCGCGACGCGCCGCCCCCGCCGCCGCCCCACGCCTGGACCGTCGCCGACGTGATGCCCGCCGGCGCGGTGAACGCGGACGACGAGTTGTAGGTCGTCGAGACGACCGCGCCCGTCGGGTTGTAGAACGACGCACCGACGCTGCCGGGCACGTAGGTCGCGCCCGGCGGCAGCACGTCTTCCACCGCGATGCCGGATTGCGCCACCGTCCCGGTGTTCTGGACCACGATCGTGTAGGTCACCACGTTGCCCGCCGCCAGGCAGGAGCCGGCGTCGGACGTCTTGGACACGGTCAAGCCGTACACGATGGCCGAAAGTCCCGCGTCGCGGGAATCGTCCGCCGTTCCCGGCGGCAGATAGAACGGCGCCGTGCGGCCGGTGACGGGCGAGACGTCGCTGTCCACCGCGTCGTTGCCGCCTTGGTCCTGCAGCGTGAAGGTGAAGCCGGCCGGAGGCGCGAATTGCAGGAAATAGGTTCCGGTGGGCAGGTTGGTGAAGGCATAGGCGCCGGCCGCCGAGGACGTCGTCACGCCCACCACGTTGGAGGACGCGTCGTAGAGCGTCACCACCACGCCCGGCATGCCGGTTTCGGCGCCGCCGGACTGCAGGCCGTCGCCGTCGACGTCGCGCCAGACGAAATTGCCGATGGAGGAGGCCGGCTGGTAGTAGCCGGCGTCGCGCGTCGCATCGTTCGTGCCGCCGGAAAGCGCGAAGACGGCCGTGCGGCCGGTGTTCGTGGACATGTCGCTGTCGAGCGCGTCGTCGCCGCCTTGGTCCTGCGCGGTGGGCAGGTAATTCGTCGGAGTGACGAACTCGAGGAAATAGGAGCCGCTCGGAATATTGGTGAAGGCATAGGCCCCGTTCACGCCGGAGGTCGTCGCCAGCAGCAGGTTGGAACCGCTGCCGTAGAGCCGCACGACCACGCCGGTCAGGCCCGGCTCCCCGCCGTCCTGGATGCCGTTGCCGTTGGCGTCGAACCAAGTGAAATCCCCCACCCGGTTGGCCACGGAGAAGTTGGTGACGGCAGCGGACTGCGGCGGGGTCTGGTTGTTCGTGGCCGTGGCCGTATTGACGAACTGCGTCGCAACCAGCGGCACGTTCAAGGTCGCCTGCAGCCGCACGCTCACGCTCGTGCCCGCCGGCAAGACGTAGTTGACCAGCAGGTTCGTCGGCGGTCCCGGCAGGTTCGACACCACCGTGACCACCACGGTATCGGAATAGTCCGACACGGCGTTGGTCGTCACGTCGTAGCCGCGGTTGGTGAAGGTGATGAAATCGAAGTTGACCCGATCGCCGGCCCCGAAATTCGCCCCCGCCGTCAGCCGCAGCCCCATGTCGGCGCCCATCCAGGTGGTGACGTTGGTGGTGATCGGCGTGAAGCCCGCATCGGTCCCGGCCGTGGTGGGAACGCCGTACACCTGGGACGACGCGACAAACCCGTTCGTCGAGATCGTGAAGTTCAGGGTATCTCCATTGTCCCAGTTTTCCCGCTTGTAGGCGAGGCTCAGCGTCACGTTGGTGTAGACTCGCCCTGGCTGGCTCCACGCCAGCCGGTTGGTGCGCGTGACGGAGTCGTTGTCGGCGTTGGTGTTTTCGAAGACGAGGGCGTTGGTGCCGCCGGCCGTGCGGATCAGAACCGCTCCCGCGGCGGGATTGCCGTCGTCGCCGGTTTCGAGCCAGTTGCCGAACCAGTTGGTCGTGCCGTCGTTGTTATTGTAGGCCGCCACGCTGAATTCGTCCGACACCGTCTCGACGAACTCGTTGGTTTCCACGACGAGGAACCGCACCATCTGCGCGCTGCCCGCCACGTAGGAAACGCCGGCGGGCAGGAAATCCCGCAGCCGGATGCCGGTCAGCGCGACCGACCCGGTGTTCTCGATGGTGACGTAGTAGTCGTTGGTCGCGCCGTAGTTCCAATTGGTCGCCAGCGCGGTCCATTTGGAGACTTTCATGCCGATATCGCCCGCCGCCGCGTTCGTCACGCGCGAGGTCAGCCAGGTCGTCTGCTGGTCGCTGAGCAGCCGGGCCGTGTTGATGAACTCCGTCGCCGTCAGAGGGTCGTCGACCGTCGCCGTCAGCCGCACGGCCATGCTCGTGCCCGGCGGCAGGCTGTAGCCCGCCAGCAGCGCCGGCGGCGCCCCCAGCGCGTTGGTGGCGCTGGCGGCCGAGGCATCGATGCGCACGTTGTCCAGCCACACGATGTCGGTGGCGTCGCGCCCCGCGCTGCCGGCGAACCGGATCACCGTGCCGGTCGAGGCATAGGCCGAAATGTCGAACGAGGCCGTGAAATACGAGCCGTCGTTCGTGGCGCCGCCGATCTGGCCGATCTGGGTGAACGCGGCGCCGTTGTTGGCGGATGCGCTGACGTTGACGAATTCGCCCGCTTCCAGGCCGACGCGGCGATAGTCGAACGACAGCGTGGCGGCCGGATAGCCGCCGAGATTCGCCGGACGCTGGATCCCCGAGGTGGACAGCGTCCGGATGGCATAGGTCTGGCCGGGAATCGACCCGCCGTCCACCATGATCCGGACGTTGCCGTTGGTCGGGTCGCCGTCGTCGCCGATCTCCGTCCACGGCCCGGCCCAGGCCACGTTGCCGTCGCTGTTCGTGTAGGTCCGCGCGTTGAAGACGTCCAGAAACGCGTTGGTGTGCGGAAACGTCCGGATCAATTCCGCCGTGGCGTTGGAATACGTCATGCCGAACGGCAGCAGGTCCTCCAGCCGGAGGCCGGTTTGCCAGATCGTGCCGGTATTCGAGATCAGGATGGAATACGTCACGTTGCTCCCGGCCCCCACCAGATTGGTGGTGCTCGACGTCTTCAGCAGCGCGACGCCTTCCGTGGCGTCGATGCGGTTCGTCACGGGATTGGAATCGATCCAGTCCTGTTGCTGGTCGGCGCGGACCCGCGCGACGTTGACGGCCTGCGTCGCCACGGGCGGATCGTCCACCCGCACCTGGACCGTGGCCGTCAGCGTGCCGCCGGGCGGCAAAGTCACGTTCTGCGCCAGAGTCGGCGGCGGAGTGCCGGCGAAGGCCGCGTTCGTCCCAACCAGCGTGAACGCCACGTTGTCGAACCAGACGAAATCGTCCGCCCCCATGGTGGCCGAACTGGAAAACCGGATGCCGACGTTGGTGGAGATATAGGCCGACACGTTGAAGTTCGTCGGCGTGCGGCTCGTTTCGTCGGCCGCCCCTTGCAGGCGCACCAGCAGGTTGGACGAAACCCAGCCGTTGCTCGAAATGAACACGTCCACGAAGTCGGTCGCGCCGTCGAGTCCCGACCGGCGGTAGTTGAACGACAGCGTCGCGCTCGCATGCCCCGACAAGTCGGCCTGCCGGGTGGCGGCGCGGGTGGCGTTGCCGATCTGCAGGGCGTAGGCCTCCAGCGGCACCGTGTTGGTGCCGTCCGCCTTGACCTGCACGCCGCCGGCGGCCACGCCGTCCGCTTCCCCGAATTCCTGCCAGCCCGACAGCCAGGGGATCGTCCCGTTGCTGTTGGTGAAGGAACGCCCGTCGAACCGGTCGCTCACCGTATTCGTGATGGCGCCGGAAAGCTGGATCGTCGCGCCGTTGGACGCGGCCGACACGCCCAGCGGCAGGACGTCTTCGAGATTGACGCCGGTGAAGGTCACCTGGCCGGTGTTGGCCACCGTGATCGTATAGGTGAAGTTGCTGCCGGGCGCGAGCAGGTTGGTCGTGCTCGTCTGCTTCTGGATGGAAAGACCGGTTTGGCGGACCGGGATCGTCCAGCCGCCCGTCCAGTTGCCGTTGGTGCCGCCCACCGTCGCGTTGTTGTGGACGTAGCCGCCGAAATCCGACGGCAGGTTCGTGAGCACCTGGGTGACGTAGCGCACGGTCGTCGTCTGGCCCAGGCCGATGGTGCCGACGTTGTAGCCGCCCTCGTCGAAGGGGAACCGCGTCAGCTTCGGCGGCAGGCTGTCGGGAATCGCGTTGGTGGCGCCGCCGGCCGCCAGCACCGCGCTGTTGGTGACGTAGGCCGTCAGGTTCGTCGGCAGGTCGTCCTGGAAGACCACGTTGTTGGCCGTGGCGAAGCCCACGTTGACCACGTCCACGAAATACTCGATCGTGTCGCCGCTGTCGGCGAAGCCGTTGCCGTTCAAGTCCGTCAGCAGCGAGGCGAACTTCTTCGACAGGATCGTCGGGAACGCCGGGATGGCGTAGCCCATGTCGAGATAGGGGTTGCCGGTGCCCGCCCGGGAGGGATCCTGGCCCCAGGCCGCCATCAGCACCGCGCCGTCGAGCGTGTAGTAGCGCATGCCGGTTTGGTCGTCGTCCGTCGGATCGATCAACTGCACCAGCTCAAGCGCCGTCAGGTTGGTGGCCACGTCGTAGCGGTTGCCGATCGGATCGACGAACGCCCCGGTGTCCGGATCGCTGTCGTAGTCCACGTAGACCGTCGTGTTGCTCATCGCGGAAATCCAGATCGGATTGCCGTTGGCGCCCGTGCCGGTCGTGCCGTAGCCCGGGCCCCAGCCCACCACGCCCATGGTGGACATCATGTTGACCGGCATCAGCCCGATGCCCCAGTCGTAGGTCTGACAGTGCTGCACGTAGCCGTAGAGGGTGCCGCCGCCCACCGTCGTGTCGAACGGATTGACGCCGATGAACTTGGCGCCGTTGGTGGTGAAGAAGCGCGCCCCGCCGTTCAGCGGCATCTGGAACACGTCGTAGACGCTGCCGGGCGCCACCGCGAACGACCCCGCGTTGGTCTGCGTGACGAAGTGCACGGTGATCGTTTCGGCGTTGGGGTTGAACAGATAGACCAGCGAGGGCACGACGCCCCCCGCGCCGTTCGTTCGCGTGCCCACCGGGGTGAAGTAGTCCGTGCCCCATTGCGACTCCGGCCACAGCTCGAACCAGCGCATCTCGTAGGTCGAGCCCACGTCGCCGGTGACCAGATGGCACTGGAACGGCTGGCTGCCCTTGACCGTCGCCCCGGCGACGATGCCGCCGTTGACGAAGAACGCCTCGCCCTGGTCCAAATAGCGCGTTTCCTCGAAAACGCCGTCGTTGTCCTTGTCCAGATCGATGCGCGTGAAATCGACGTCCGCCATGACGTAGAAGGCCGTGTAGCTGAACATGCTGTTCGTGCCGAAGCCCGTGCCCGTGCCCACGCCCACCGGCGCGCGGTAGAGCGTGCCGTGCGTGCCGACGTCGAACACGCCCATGGCTTCCGCGAGCACTTCGCCGGGGTTGACCGCGTACATGCCGCGCGTCATGGCGATCGGATAGGTCGTCGCCACCTTGTCGCGGCCGTCGTATTCGATCGTCACGCTGTTGCGCGTGACGTCGATCGTGCTTTCCAGCCGGATCACCGATCCGGCGCTGAGCACGTCGCCGGGAAATCCCGGCGGATAGCCGTTGTCGGGGTCGCCGTCGCCCCAGATCTGCGACGTCAACTGCGTCGGCTCCGTGATTTCCGCCTCGTAGCCGTCCTCCCACTGGTCGTAGTAGAGGATCGTGCCGTCCGTTCCCACCACCAGCGAGATGGCCGACCGCATTTCGTCGCCGATGTTTCCCCGGTACGCGTCGATCGCGTTCAGCGAAATCTGCATCTCGTCTTCCGGCAACGGCACGAAAAACGTCTGCAGCACGTTCGCCGCCTGCGCCGCCATCAGCCCGCCCGCTCCCAGCGCCAGCAGCGCCGTCAACGCCCCTGTTTTGATCGTTCGGATGTTCATGGCCATGAAAACCGTTCTTTTCCGCGAATTCAAACACTCCACCGGCATGTGGACAGGACGCTAACCCTCTAATGTTTGGAAAATATTAGGAATTCCTGAAATTTTTCGGTTTTCTTCCGAAACAGGCCGTTTTCCTTCCGAAATCGGCTTAATAATGTGAATTATTGTCCATGACTGCGCAATAAGATGCCCATAACCGCGCCGAAATACCGACGAGCGCTTGCTTCCCCCCCCTTGGTCAGACGAGTGAAACCCGTTCGAAGTCTATTTTCCTGTGACGTCGCGGAGCGTTTTCATGGCGACCTCGCCCAGGCGAATCCGGTGATGGCTGCCCCGAAAGGCGATTTCTTGGCCCGCTTCATCCACGCCTTCGCGGACAACCTGGATTTCCGCCAGATTCACGATCGTGGAGCGGTCCAGCGCCTTGAACGTCTTGTCCGGCAGAACGTCGCGCCACTCGCGCAGGGGCCGGTTGTGCAGGAATTCCCGGCCGTCGCGGACCAGCACGCGCGTGTAGATGCGCTCGCCCACGATGGCCTGGATCTGGCCGATCGGCACCAAATGCCGCTCGTCGCCCACCTTGAAGGACTGCACGTCCTCCGGGGAAAGACGGTTGGCCGCGGGTTTCGCCGCCACCGCCGCCAATCGCGCCCGCAACCGTCCCAGCGCGCGCGCCAGCGTGTCGTCCATCACCGGCTTGAGCAGATAATCCGCCGCGTCGATCTCGAATCCCTTGACCGCGTAGTGCGGATGGGACGTCGTGATGACGACCTGCGGGCGCCATTTTGCCGTTTCGAGGACCCTGAAGCCCTTGTGGCGCCCCAGATGGATGTCGAGGAAAACCGCGTCCGGCTTGTCCCGCTCGATCAGGTCCACGGCGGACTCCAGCGAATCCGCCTCGCCGGCGATTTCCACGTCCGCATGGTCTTCCAGCAGGGTTTTCAGGTTCAGCCGATCGATTTCCTCGTCGTCAACGATGATCGCTCTCATCCCGCTCTCCCGTTCCGTCCAACCCGTCCCACTCCACCCGGAAGCGCGCCCCGCCCTCCGGACGGTTTTCCGCGCGCACCCGCCCGCCCAGCAGCTGCGCGTTCGTCTGCACCACGTACAACCCCAGGCCGACGCCGTGCTCGAGATCGGCCACGGCCGGCGCGCCCTGGCCGTAGGCCTCGAACGTGACCGCCACGTCGTCCGGCAACCCCGGCCCCTCGTCCGCCACCTCCAGCGCGAACCGGCCCGGGTCCCGCTCGAACCGCACGTCCACGGCTTTCCCCGCCGGCGTGAATTTCACCGCGTTGTGCACGAGATTGATCAGGATCTGCGCCAGCCGCACCGGATCGCTCCGCAGGGTCTGGCCCTCCAATTCCTCCGCCTGCCAGCGCAGCGCCACCTGGCGCGAATCCGCGATGGGCTGCAGGATGTCGCGCACGCTTTGGGCCCAGTCGGCCAGCGCCACGGTGCGCCAATGCACGCGCGGGCGGCCGCCTTCCGTCGCCGACAGGTCCAGCAGGTTGGTCAGCATCAGGTTCAGATGCCGGCCGCCCGAGCGGATCTGTTCCAGCAACCGGAGGAAATCCTCCGGCAGCCCGCGGCGTTCGCCCAGGCGCACCATCGCCTGCGACAACCCCACCAGCGCGCTCAGCGGCGTGCGGATCTCGTGGCTCATGTTCGCCAGGAAGAGCCCCTTCGCGCGGTTGGCCCGCTCGGCCTCTTCCTTGGCCTGCTCCAGTTCGGCCTGGCGCGCCCGCAACGCCTCTTCGCTGCGCCGCAGTTCGGTCACGTCCGCGAACGTGCCCCGCAGCCGCGGCGGCGGGCCGGCCACGAGTTCGCCGCGCGCGATCGCATGGCGCCACTCCCCGTCCGCGCGGCGGAACTCGACGGGCACGGCGTAGGGCGCGCCGGTCGCGCGGCAATGATCCATGGCCGCTTGCAGGCGGGCGGCGGATTCGGGCGCCAAGAACCGCATCTGCGCCGCGGCCGACGGCGTCGCCCCGCCCGGATCCAGGCCGTAGATCCGCAGGAGCTCCGCGGAACATTCCACGACGTCCGCGGCCGGATCCCACTGCCAGCTGCCCACGTGGGCGATGCGCTGGGCTTCGGCGAGTTCCAGCTGCCGCGCCCGCTCTTCCGCCTCCGAACGCTTGCGCGCGGTCAAATCCACGAACGTGGTCAGCAACAGGTCGTCCACGGCGGCGACGGCGGCGAGGACGTCGCGCGCCGTTCCGTCCTTGCAGACGATCCGCACCTCGCGGCTGGCCGACTCGCGCCGGCCCGGATCGGCCGCCACGGCGTTCCACCACTCCCGCGTCCGCGCGCGATAGGCCGCGTCCGGATAGGCCTTCTCGAACCAGTCGTCCAGCGACCGGATTTCGGCCGGACCGTAGCCGAACAGCCGGATGAACTGCTCGTTGACGAAAACCTCCCCCGCTCCGGAGCGCGGCGCGAACACGCGCACGGCCGTCGGCATCTGGTCCAGGATGCGACGCAAGCCGATTTCGGCCTCCCGGCGGATTTCCGCCTCGCGCGCGTCGCGCGCGGCCTGCGCCTGCGCCGCGTCCTTGTCCAGCCGCAGCTGCCGCACGCGGTCGGCCATCGCCGCCTGGAAGAGCGTGAACGCCAGCAGCAGCCCGCCCATGGTCAACACGTTCGGCTCGGTCAACGGGGGCAGCACGTCTCGTTGCTGGGCGATTTCGGCGGCCACCAACAGCCAGAACGCGCTCCAGGCCAGCAGATAGAAGCGCGCGGTCCGGTTGCCCTTGCGCCACGCCGCGATCGCCACCGAAACCGCCAGCGCGCCAACGGCGAGATCCATCGCCTGCACCGCCGCCAGCCGGGGCCGATACGGCCCGAACGACGTCCAGACCAGCAGCGCCGCGCAGGCGTACGTCAACCAGCGGATGCCGCGGTCCGTCCGCGGCATGGTCGCCGGCAGGTCGAAGAACCAGCGCATGTAGACCAGCAGCGCCGCGATGCCCAGGCCATTGAAGACCAGCGTGCCGTTGGTCGTGCCGAACCGCCAGCCCGGCCAGCCCAGGTGCCGCCAGTAGCCCGTCAGCCCCGCGAAAAACAGGATCATGCAGGCGATGCTGCCCGCGTAGACCAGATAGCCCCGGTCCCGCGCGAACAGCGCGAACACGACGCCCATCGCGAACAGCATCGCGAACGCGCCGAAGCAAAACAGGAAGAACAACCCGTTGCCGTCCACCAGCGCGGCATAGGCTTCGGGCGCGTAGACCGCCAGCGGAATCCGCACCTGCATCGGGGTCCGCAAGCGGAGAAAGATTTCCGCGGTTTCGTCCGGCGCCAGTTCGACGGCCAAGGCCGGATACAGCTCGGGAACCGTGCCCCGCCCGCGCTGGAAACGATTGCCGTCGGCGGCATGTTCCGCCGGCCGCCCCGCGCGCACCACGTGCCAGTCGATTTCCTCGAAGCGCACGTGCCGCAGCCCGACGAACCATTTCGCCGGCGCGGGCCGCGCCGAGCGCAGCGCGAACCGCACCCAGACGGCGTCGTCGGTGAACCCCAGGTGGATGCGCTCCGTCCGGTTCGGCGCGAAGCGTCCCGCGGCGGCGGCGGCTTGCGCGTCGGCCAGCGTCATTTGTCCGGTCGGATCGCGCAGCAGCGCCAGATGCGGCTCCAGTTGCGCTTGATCCGTCTCCGGTCCCAACACGACGGGCGCTTGCCCCCGCGCCGCGCACGCCGCGCCCAACCCGATCAACAGGATCGCGACATGGACGAGCCTCTTCACCCGCACCATGGTGCCCCATCCCCGCCTTCCGCGCAAGCGCAACGCCGCCCCGGACGCGCCCCCGCTCCCGGAAAACATACGATCATTAATTAATGATCGTACGATCGAAGGCTCTTTTGAATCCATTATGTGCATATTTATTGGATTATCCGCGAATATCGGCCTTTGGCGGATCGTATGATCATTAATTAACCATGATATGTTTCCATGATCCTCCGCACGGGAAAACCGGGCTGCACACGTCGCGCCGAGAAGCGCCGTCCCGCGCGAAGTCCGTTTACTTTTCCCCGTCCTTGCGCTACCAATGGCGGGCAATCCGCACCATGCTTGCCGCCGTCCAGATCGCCGCCGATTGGTTCCCGCGCGCCGCCGCCGCGCGCCAAGTCCAGCCGTTCCCCTGCGGCGTCTGCGAACCGCCGCCCTTGCCCGCCGCGCCCTTCGCCGAACGCCATCTGCAATGCGTCTGGGCCGACGACCGCCTGCGGCCGGCGCACCTCGCCACCGCCGCCGGCGAACGCGTGCAGGTCGAACACCCCGGCGAATGGAACGTCGGCCCCGGGCCCGATTTCCTCAACGCCGCGCTGCGCGTTGGCCCCGAACTGCGCCGCATCGTCGGCGACGTGGAAATCCACGTCCGCCCCGCCGATTGGCAGCGCCACCGCCACGCCGGCGACCCGCGCTACCGCCGCGTCTGCGCCCACGTGTCGTATTTTCCCGGCACGCTGCCCGCCGCGGAACTCCCGCCCGGCGCCCTCCAGATCGCCCTGCGCCCCGCGCTCGACGCCACGCCCGATTTCTCGTTCGACAACATCGATCTGCTGGCTTATCCCGTCGCCGCCCGCGCCACGCCCCCGCCCTGCCGCGCCGCCATGGCGCGCTTGACTCCGCCACAGCGCGGCGCCGTCCTCGACGCCGCCGGCGAATCCCGCCTGCGCCGCCGCGCCGAGCTCCTGCAAGCCGCCATGCTCGACCGCGGCCCTGCGCAGGTCGTCTACGAAGAAACCCTGGCCGCCTTGGGTTACCGCCCCAACAAAGCCCCCTTCCGCCGCCTCGCGCGCCTGCTGCCGCTCGACCGCCTGCGCGAAAAATCCGGCGGCGATCCCGTCCGCGCCTACGCCTTGCTCATGGGCCTCGCCGGCTTGCTGCCCGATCCCACGACGCGCCGCGCCGCGGATGCCGAAACCAAGGCGTTCCTGCGCCGCTGCTGGGACGCCTGGTGGCCGCTGTCCGGCGAATTCCTCGCGCGGCGCCTCGCGCGCGGCGACTGGACCATGGCCGGCCTCCGCCCCGCCAATCGCCCCGAACGCCGGCTCATGGCCGCCGCCCTGCTCTTCGCCCCCGCCTCCAGCCTGCCCGAACGCCTCGCGGAAATCGCCCGCGATCCGCGCGGCGTGCCTGCCGAGCGCCTGCTCGCGCTCTTCGACCTGCCCGATGCGCCGTATTGGTCCCGCCGCCTGTCGTTCGCGACCGCGCCGGTCAACGAGCCCGTCGCGCTGGTCGGCAAATCCCGCGCGCAGGCGATTCTCGTGAATCTGCTGCTGCCGGCCTTCGCCGCCCTCGGCGCGCCCGCCGCCGCGTGGCAGGCGCTGCTGGCCGACCTGCCTGCCGAAGAACCCAACGAACTCATCCGGCAGACCGCCCTGCGCCTGTTCGGACATGACCATTCTCCCCACCTCTACCGCTCCGGCCTGCGCCGCCAAGGCCTCGTCCAAATCCACCACGATTATTGCCTCGGCGACCGCTCGCAATGCGCGGCCTGCCCGTTCCCGTCCTCCCTGGAAGCCTCCGTCCCGTGAAAAAAGAGCCCGTCCCCGTCTACGTCCACCGGTTCGCGTTCCCGCCCGAGGCGGAAGACCCCAACCACCACGTCAACAACGTGGAATACGTCCGCATGCTGCAGGAGTCCGCCATCGCCCACACGCGCCAAAACGGCTGGGCGCCGGAAGAATTGCACGAGCGCGGCTGGACCTGGGTCGTGCGCTCGCACTTCATCGAATACCTCCAGCCCTGCCGCGCCGGCGAGGAAATCGAAATCCACACCTGGGTCGCGAACTTCAAGAAAATCCGTTCGCTGCGCAAATACCGCTTCGTGCGCGCGGCCGACGGCGCGGTTTTGGCGGAAGCGCAGACGGACTGGGTCTTCCTGGATTTCCGGCGGAATCGCCCCATGGCCATCCCGCCGGAAGTGCTTGCCGCCTACGTCGTCGTTCCTGAAGAAGAGGAAATGAATATCCAATATCCAACACCCAACATCCAACCGATCAAGTAATCAGTCGGCTGCTTCCTTGGAAATTGGTCATTGGACATTGGTTATTGGATATTGAGTTCCTAGGATCGGTCCTTCTGCCGTATCTCGACCCGCCGGATTTTCCCGCTGATGGTCTTGGGCAGTTCCGGCACGAACTCGACCACGCGCGGATACTTGTAGGGTGCCGTGACCTTCTTCACGTGGGCCTGCAGTTCGTGCTTCAACTCTTCGGACGCCGCGAATCCCTTGGCCAGCACGACGGTCGCCTTGACGATCTGCCCGCGCTCGTCGTCGGGCACGCCCGTCACCGCGCATTCCATCACGGCCGGATGTTCCATCAGCGCGCTTTCGACCTCGAACGGCCCGATCCGGTAGCCGCTGCTCTTGATCAGGTCGTCGTCGCGCCCCACGTACCAGAAATAGCCGTCCTCGTCCTGCCACGCGACGTCGCCCGTGTGGTAGACCCCGCCGCGCATGCAGCGCGCGTTGCCCTCCGGATCGCGGTGGTAGCCCAGGAACATCCCCAGCGGCCGGCCGCGATCCAGCGGAATCACGATTTCGCCCTGCTCGCCCGCGTCGCACGGCGTGCCGTCGGGCCGCGCCAAATACATGCGGTAGAGCGGCGATGGCCGGCCCATCGAGCCCGGCTTGGGCTCCATTCCCGTGAAATTGCCAACGCCCACCGTCATTTCGGTCTGGCCGTAGGCTTCCATCAGCTTCAATCCCGTCGCCTTCCGGAACCGCTCGTAGACTTCCGGATTCAGCGGCTCGCCCGCCACCACGGCGTATTCCAGCCGGGAAAAATCGACCTTCGACAGGTCCTCCTTGATGAGGAACCGGTAGACCGTCGGCGGCGCGCAGAACGTCGTCACGCCGTATTTCGCGCAGACCTCGAGCGTCTTGGTGGCCGTGAACTTGTCGTAGTCGTGCACGAACACGGCGCTGCCGGCGATCCACTGGCCGTAGAGCTTGCCCCACATGGATTTCGCCCAGCCGGTGTCGGCCACGGTGTAGTGCAGCCCGCCGTCGCGCACGTTCTGCCAGAACGTGGCCGTCACGATATGCCCCAGCGGATAGGTGAAATCGTGCGCCACCATCTTCGGCTGGCCCGTCGTGCCCGACGAGAAGTAGATCAGCATCGTGTCGCCATTCCGCGTCGCATCCGCGCCCGTCGGCCGTTCCCAGCGCCCGTCCGCGGCCGCCGTTTCGGCGGCGAAATCGAGCCAGCCAGCCCGCGCGCCGGAGAGCTTCATCTTCACGATGGGCGCGCCCGGCGTCTGGGCCGCCGCCGCGTCGATGGCCGCCTCCAGCGCCGCGTCGGGCACCGTGACCACCAGGCGGATGCCCGCCCGCTCGAAACGGTACGCCAGATCGTGTTCCTTGAGCATGTGCGTCGCCGGCACGCCGACCGCGCCGAGCTTGTGCAACCCCATCAGGCAGTGCCAAAATTCGAGCCGCCCCTTCAGGATCAGCAGCACCGCGTCGCCCTTGCGGATGCCGTGCCGTTGGAAAACCTGCGCCGCGCGGTCGCTGCCCGCTTTCAGATCCGCGAAGGTCACGATCTTTTCCGCGCCTTCGTCGTTGCACCAGACCATCGCCCGCCGTGCCGGTTCGGCTGCCGCATAGGCGTCCACCACGTCGTAGGCGAAATTGAAGTTCTCCGGCACGCGGATCTCCAGGTGGTCGCGGAAATCCTCGTAGGACGCGAAATCCGTCCGGTTCACGAAGCGCTCGAGCATCGACATGGCGCGTCCTCCCGACTCAGACGATCATGGCCAGGAACCGCGCCGGCTTGCCGTCGAGCGCTTCCATCGCATGGCCGTGGTTGGAATCGAAGTACACGCAGTCGCCCGTTTCCAGCGTCAGCTCGTTGCCGTGGATGCGCACGCGCAGGCGGCCCTCCAGCACGTAGTCGAACTCCTGCCCCGGATGGGCGTTCGCGTGCGCGCCCGACGCGCCCGCGTCCGGCGGCACCGTCACTTCGAACACGTCCACCTTCCGGCCCGCGAAATTCGCCGCGAGGCTCCGGTACCGGTAGTCCTTGCGGCGCTCGACCGCCACCCCGCCGCCCTTGCGCGTCACGCTGAAGATCCGCATGCGCGGGGCTTCGCCCGTCAGCAGTTCGGTGAGGTCGGCCTTCAAGACGCGCGCCGCGTCGTGCAGCGCGCTGGCCGGCACGTCGGCCTGCCCCGCCTCCCAGGCGGCGTATTCCGCGGGCGACACCCCCAGCGCCTGCGCGACGGCCTCCGCGGAAAGCCCTTCGATCTCCCGCAACTCCTTCAGCCGCGCCGCGATGTCCTGCCGCCGTTCCGCCATGGTCCCGCTCCTTCCGGAAAATTCCGCGAGACATGATGCTCCCAAAAAACCGCCCGCGCCAGCGTTTTTCGCGCGGGCGCGGGCAGGTGCGAGCCAATGGATCCGCCGCTCAGGTCTCGCGTTCGCCGCGGGCCATGATCACCTTGCCGGTGCGGACCAGCTCGATGATCTTGTACTTGCGCAGCAGGTCGACCATGGCGTCGAGCTTCTCGGAGCTGCCCGTCGCCTCCAGCACGATGGATTTCTCGGAGAGATCCACCGTCTTGGCCCGGAAGTGGTCCGCGATCTGCAGCACTTCGCCGCGCTGCGCGCTGTCCACCGCCACCTTGACCAGCGCCAGTTCGCGCGCGACCACTTCCTCGTCGGTGTGCTCGCGGCAGGCCAGCACGTCGACCAGCTTGGAGCACTGCATGATGATCTGCTCCAGGCCGGCCTCGTCGCCCTTGGCCGTGATGGTCATGCGCGAGAAGTCGCCCGTGGCGCCCGCGGACACGACGAGGCTTTCGATGTTGAAGCCGCGCCGCGAGAAGGTCTGCGCGATGCGCGCCAGCGCCCCGGGGCGGTTGGCCACGTAGATGCTCAGGTTGTGGGTCGGGATTTCCTTGCTCATGTTCGTCTCCTCAGCCATTTTTCGCGCCGGACTTCGCCGGATCGTTCTTGCGGCCCGCCGGCCGGCCCGGCTTGCGCCGCGGATGGCACAGCACGGTCTCTTCCAGCGGCTTGCCGGGGGGTACCATCGGGAACACTTCCTCGTGGTGCACCACCTCCACGTTCACCAGCGCGGGGCCGGGATGCTCCAGGGCTTTCTTCAGCACCTTCGGGATGTCCGCCGCCCGCTTCAGGTTCAGGCCGAGGACGCCGTAGGCCTTCGCCAGCTCGACGAAGTCCGGATTGCCCTCCAGATCCACGCCGCTGTAGCGCTCGTCGTAGAACATGTCCTGCCACTGGCGCACCATGCCCAGGTAGTGGTTGTTCATCAGGATGATCTTCACCGGCAATTTGTGGATCACGGCGGTCGCCAGATCGCTCATGGTCATCTGGAAGCCGCCGTCGCCCACGATGGCGATCACGGTCTCGCCCGGCCGGCCGAACTGCGCGCCGATGGCCGCCGGCAGGCCGAAGCCCATCGTGCCGGCGCCTCCGGACGAAATGAACTGCCACGGCTTGTCGCAGCGGTAGAACTGCCAGGCCCACATCTGGTGCTGGCCCACGTCGGTGGTCATGACCGCCTTGCCGCCCGTCAGCTTGTTCAGCGCGTCGATGACCTGCGGCGGATGCAGCCCGCCCTTCTTGGCGTAGGTCATCGGCCACTTCTTCTTGAAGCCGTCGATGCGCTTGATCCAGTCGGCCGTGTCGCCCTTCTTCAGCAGCGGCAGCAGGTCCTGCAGCACGGTTTTCGCGTCGCCGCGGCAGCGGATGTCCGGCTTCACCAGCTTGCCGAATTCGGCCGCATCGACGTCGATGTGGATCTTCACGGCGTTCTTGCAGAACTGGCTCGGCACGCCCAGAATGCGGTCGTCGAGCCGCGCGCCCACGGAAATCATCAGGTCGCACTCCACCACCGCGCGGTTGGCGTAGGCCGTCCCGTGCATGCCCAGCCCCTGCAGGCTCAGCTTGTGGGAATCCGGGAACACGCCCTTGCCCAGCAGCGTCGTCGCCACCGGCGCCTGGAGCGTCTCCGCGAACTGGCGCAGCTCCTTTTCCGCGCGCGAGAGCACCGCGCCGTGGCCCGCGATGATCACCGGCCGCTGGCTCTTGGCCAGCGCGTCGGCGATCTGCCGGATCGTTTCGGGGGAATAGCCTTTCGGTTCCGGCTTGTAGCCGGGCAGGTTCATTTCCGCGTCGAGCCCCGCGGTGCAGGCCTCCGTGCCCACGTCCTTGGGCACGTCGATCAGCACCGGGCCCGGCCGGCCCGTCGTCGCGATGTGGTAGGCCTCCTTGATCACGCGCGGGATCTCGTTGGCGTTTTTCAGCAGATAGCTGTGCTTCACGATCGGCATCGTCAGGTTGAAGATGTCCGCTTCCTGGAACGCGTCCTTGCCCAGCATGCCGCGCACGCTCTGGCCGGTGATCACGATCATCGGCACCGAATCCATGTAGGCCGTCATGATGCCCGTCACCGTGTTCGCCGCGCCCGGCCCGCTGGTCACCAGCACCGCCGCCGGCTTGCCCGTCGCCCGCGCGTAGCCATCCGCCTCGTGCGCCGCGTTCTGCTCGTGCCGCACCAGCACGAACTTCATCTTCCGCCGCACCTTGTACAGCGCGTCGAACAGCGGAATCGCCGAGCCGCCCGGCAGCCCGAACATGATCTCGATGCCGATCTTTTCCAGGCCCTGGATCAGCGCCTCGGCGCCATTCATCTGATTTTCGCTCATTTTTAGCCTCCAAATCGGAAATTGTCCGAATTTCGCCGCCAAAATATCGCTTTTAGACGACAATGCAAGATAAATGTCGCATTTTTGATCATTTTTTCATTCTTTTTGACAACCAAAGCGGAAAATGGCATCTTTTTGGCCATGAAACCGACTCTTCGGGACATCTACGACGAATTCGCCGCCACCTACGAGGCCAACCGGGGCCTTTTCGACATGAACCCCGTCCTGGAGCCCTTTTTCGCGGGCCTGGGCCGCGAAAAAGGCCGTCTGCTGGACCTCGGCTGCGGCGCCGGCGAGCCTTTCCCCCGCTTTTTCCTCGAACGCGGCTGGGAGGTCGTCGGCGTGGATTTCTCGAAGAAAATGCTCCATCTCGCCGCCCAGTACGCCCCCGGCATGCACACGATCTGCGACGACATGGCCGAAGTGGACTTCGCACCCGCCCAGT
>ERZ795051.3047-NODE-3047-length-17615-cov-5.758485_pt1 | contig 17615 bp, 13 predicted proteins | sample MGYA00375135_ERZ795051 | MGnify/ENA primary metagenome ERZ795051 (study PRJEB30180, sample SAMN05720222) | activated sludge metagenome | isolation source: Anaerobic digester | place: Japan | collected 2015-05-26 ... | reverse complement strand
CAGGTAATTACCGCTTGGGTGATATTCGTCATAATTTTGCAGATATTTCAAATGCGCAAACTTATTTGGGATTTAAGCCTAAAGTATCCTTCGATCAAGGTATTAAAAAATTTGTTGATTGGGTTAATCTTCAGGAGGTACAGGACGATAAGTATGAAGCATCTATTGCCGAGATGAAAGCGAAAGGATTGTATAAATAACTAGTAAATCTAGAGGTAGTTATGAAAGGAAAAGTTTTGATTGTGTCGTCGCCATTTTTCGATTATCAACTTAGTGTGGCGCATGCGTTTGAAGAACTAGGTTATGAGGTGGAAGTGGAAACTTATGATGAGCCGATACATCCGTTTAAGGGCTTGTTGAAGTGGCGACATAAATTTTCTCATAATAAGGAAGCCTTGCGACAGAAAAGTCGTATTAAATATAATGCTTATATTTGTGAGCGTTTTCAGGCGTTTTCTCCAGACTTAGTTTTTATTTACAATGGTAATATTCTTTTTGACGAAACCTTAGATTTTTTTAGAAAAAGTTCGAAAGTGCTTCTTTGGATGTACGATAGTGTATTGCGTAAAGATAGAACTATGTGTTTGACGCATATTGATCATGTAGATGCCTTTTTCTGTTTCGAACGTAAAGATGTTGATTATTATCAAAGCATTGGTAAGACGGCCTATTTCTTACCATTGGCTTGTGATACACATGTTTATTTTCCAATTGAAAAAAATGAAAAAGATATTGATATCCTTTTTGTGGGAACTATCTATTTAAGTCCTAAACGTATTCGGTTATTACGTGCAGTGGTCAATCATTTCCAGGATAAAAAGATTTTGATTTATGGTCATTACAAACCTTATTATAAGAATCCAATCAAATGGTTGTTTCGTGAAAAACGGTCTATTTTCAAAAATATAAATATTTCGCCAGAAAAGGTTAATGAATTATTTAGCCGTTCACGCATAGCTCTAAATATCCATAATGAGCAAACCCTTGATGGTGCTAATCAACGTGTTTTTGAGGCTTGTGGAGCAGGTGCTTATCAAATTTGTGACTCCAATCCTTATATTAAGTCGCTATTTCCAAATGGAGAAATTGGCTTGTATAATAATGAACAAGAGTTAATCGATCTTATTGAAGATGCGTTGACCACTGATAAAAAGAATCAAGCTCAAAAGGCTTGTCAAATAATTCTATCAGATCATACCTTTAAGAAACGCGTAGAGCAAATGTTGGATATTTTATATCATGCCTAAAGTATCTGTCATAATACCTGTATATCGTGCAGCAGCCACCATTGTGCGTTGCGTAGAATCGCTATTGGCGCAAACCTTGGCCGACTTAGAAGTCATTTTAGTGGACGACCATGGCGGTGATGACAGTTTGGAATTGGTTAAATCGTTGTTAGCTAATCATCATCGTAAACCGATGTTTCGATTTGCAGCGACGCCTCAAAATAGCGGGCCAGGAGCAGCACGTAATGTCGGGATTCAATTGGCTCAAGGCGAGTACGTAGCATTTTGCGACAGCGACGATTGGATCGAACCTATCATGTACAGAACGCTCTACAAGCAAGCCTCCGAACACAATGCAGATATCTGTTGTTGTAATGCTCTGCAAGAAAGAAAAGGCAAAACCACTTTATTAAAAAATCCGAAACTGCCCAACGGTCTCTTTTCCGTTTCAGACAAACAATCGTTTTTAGTAAATTACGCATCGTATTTCACAACTTTCGTCTATAAACGCACATTCTTGACCAAATCAGGCATTCTCTTCCCTGCCGAACGCAGCGCAGAAGACAGTTATTTTCTTTTGTGCTGTTTGTTATATGCACAACGCACAGCTCAAACTGACCAACCGTTCTACCATTACCTATTACAGGAAAATTCGTTAAGTCGGCAAGTTAATGCCACACGTTACCTTCAAAAATTGTCCGTTGCCAAACGTATTTTGGATTTTTCCAAAAAGCATGGCTTTTACGACGACTATCGTCACGAATTAGACTACATCTATCTAAAAAAAGGCTACTTTATGGCCACTATGAACTATCTTTGGAATGTGCAACAACCACAAATTGACGTCATTGACAAAATCAATTGTACTTTGGCTGAAAATGTACCGGCTTACACAAGCAACCCCTATTTCGCGAAACAACCACAACTCCGTATATTGATTTTTTTATTGCATAAAACACCCCGCACTGCCACAAAATTAATACCAATTATTATCCATATTTTCAAGATAACAGTCTGATTATGAAATCCGAACTTAATGGCGTACGCCTCAAAATTTTCACACGATCGTTCGATTTGCAGTTATATAGTTACGCGCGCGAACTTTTCCGTTGTTTCGATGTTCCTATTGTTCGACTGACAGACCAAACTGCCGACGGTTATTTCTACACAATGCTGAAAGACACGGAATGCGATATCGCCATTAACATCGACGAAGATGCTTTTGTGGTAAACCCACAAGCCATGCTTGATTTGGTGGAATTTGTGGTGATTCACGGGTATGCCAATGCTGGTTGTCCCGATGGTGGCGGCGGTTGTCCGAGATCTGGTAATCCATTAGTGACGAATCCATTTTTTAATGTGTTCAATTTAGAATTGATTCGTACAAAATTTACCTCAAAAAAGGATATTCAAGCATTTCACTATGAATCGGTAAAACAGGAGATGAAGTCCCAATTCCCGATGGATATGCTTCAGTCTACGTATAACTTTGACTTATTGGATTACGAACCGTATTATCCATTTTTCTTTTGGTTGGCTTACAATTTTAAGACCTACTATTTGCCAAGTCAGAAACATCAAGATGGTATTTCTACCATTTTATATAATCACCAAAATCAACCAATTTGTTATCACGCTTGGATGGCGCGTTTTTATAGCATGTCGTCATTTGTGGTACGATTTATTCAAAAGGGTGCAGGCAAACAAAAATTGCGTATTGATAATCTCATACGTGAATCGTATGCTGTTCGTGGAGTACAAGTACTTTCTTTCTCAGTAGGCGATAGATTGATGTTTCGATTTGATAAATTGGTACGTTGGTGTATCAAAGTGCCACAACGCGTTATGGGTTGGCCTCGAAAGTGGGCGAAATGGTACCGTCGCTGGGAACGTAAGCGTCAAGGCGCTATCTAATAAAAAAAAGCTTGATAAGTTACTTATCAAGCTTTTTTTATTGCTGGTAGCCGTTTAGGCTTTCTTATTCTTTTTGACTACTTTAAATACTTCGTAGCCTACTACGCTTACAATGGTAATTCCCATAATGATAATAAAAATTAGAGAGAGTGTATTACCTTTTTCCACACTGTCAGGTTGGAATTCAAAGCGAATATGGTGGTCGCCGGCTGGTACATTAAGCGCGCGTAAAACATAATTTACGCGGAAATGTTCTACAAACTGTCCGTCAATATAAGCTTTCCATCCGTAAGGATAATAGATTTCAGAAAATACTACAACTCCAGGTGTAGTAGATGACGATTGATATTCGAGTTCTTTAGGCGTATATTTTGTTAGTTGTATAGTGTTAGTTGTGTTTGACGTAGGTTTAAATTCGGAAATAAATGATTCAAACCTTACATCAACAACTGCCGTATTGTTAATGTTGATTGTATTCAATGCATCACACTCTTCGTCTGGTGTATTTGCAACCACTAAAGAATCTACAAACCAAGCGTTGCCTAGTGCATCAGGATTGTGTTGTGGAACTATATCTCCATTATTGTTACGTACAATAAAATATTTTGTGTTGAGCATATTTAGAACGCTCATATTCATATTTTTAGACGAAATATGTTCATCAATTAAATCTTGATAACGACGTAATTTAGCTGCAGAATAACCTCCGACTGATTTCAAATAGTATGAAGTACGTGCTTCGTTAAATGTGTTAGTGGTTAAATTTAAAACCCTGAAGTGGCTAGGATCTTGCAATAATAGTTTTTCATAGGGTTGCATTGTAAATGCTTGGTCACGTTTTCTTACGGGTACAAAATTATCATCGTTGCAAAAACGTTTGTTAACAGGCCACATATCTACTATAATTAAACCAGTTAGAATAAGTCCAAACCACATGGTTTTGAGTTTATCTTGGATGAACAGATAGATTAAACCTGCACCCAATAAAACAAATAGAAGTGAACGCCAAGCATCTGCTTGTAGCATTGAAGCACGTTGAGCTACAATGGCGTTATAAATCCAATCAGGTAGTTGTGTCGTTAGTTGCACATCGTTTGGCGAAGTAAAGCTTAATATACTTTTGCCAAAAAGTGCAAAAAAGAGCGCAAAGCCTCCTGTAATGCCAGTTGCTATATATAAACTTTTAAGTAATTTTTCTTTTGAAATTGCTTTGTTAGCTATCTCTCTTAGGGCTAAAAAACCTAATAAAGGCATGGTGATTTCTGCTACAATTAAGATAGATGAAACGGCTCTAAATTTATTGTATAAAGGGAAATAGTTAAAGAAAAATTCCGTCAATGGCATAAAATTATGTCCCCACGATAAAAATATAGAAAACAAAGTGGCAACTAATAAAGCCCATTTGTAAGGTCCTTTTACAATCAATAAACTAAGAATAAATAGTAAGCAAACGATAGCTCCGATATATACAGGTCCAGAAGTAAAAGGTTGTGTTCCCCAATATGTAGGTGCAGCTTTACAAAACTCAGCAGCCGATGAGCGAGGAACTCCATTGGCAACTAATTCTTTATAAAGTATTGATTCTTTCCCAACATTGTAGCCCGAAGAACCGCCCATATAGTTAGGAATTAAGAAGGTCATAGTTTCATCAATGCCATAGCTCCAAGCTGTAGCATATTCTAAATCAAGTCCATTGCCAGAAGTTGGTTTTTTATCGCTTTTAGTGAGTTCTGTGTGTCCTCCACGCATGGTTTGTTCCGCGTATTCTTGATTAGCAAATACGTTGGCGCTACCAATACCCATACCAATGCCAAATGACACGGCAAATAAGAGTGTAGCAAGCAGTAAATCTTTATAACGTTTTTCTTTAATATGAATGTAGAGTTCGGCAAAAAACAGAATGCCTATGAGCATACAAATATAGTAACCCATTTGGGGGTGGAGAAAAAATCCCATGGGAATAAAAAACATGGTAAATATGCTACCCCAGCCATATCTTTTTTGATAGATGAGTAGAAAACCTACGAGAACCATCGTCATCCATGTGATAGCAGTACATTTACCATGATGCGATGCTGCTATAATTATGAAAAAATAGGACGAAAAGGCGATAGCAAAAGCTCCTGCTAGACTTATCCATTTATTAATTTTGAATGAACGAAGCAGTGTGAAAAAACTGATAAGGTAAAATAGTACAATAAAGATAGCATTACGATGTCCCCAGTGGAAAAATTTATAGAACGGTTGTAAAATTATGGTCGACAAATAACGCCCCCCACCTATCTGATAGTTGGGCATACCACTAAACATGGAGCCTGTCCACCATGTATAATCACCAGTTTCTTCGTGATAAACAGCACCTTCGCGCGATGCAGCAGTACCATTTACATTGTCGCCAGCAAAAATAATTTTCCCCTCCAATGCCGGAGCGCAGTACATTGTAGCTGCTATAATAAAAATAAATAAGATGCCTAAATTCGGTAGAAATTTACCTTTAAAGTCTAATTTTTTCATGATTTTTTATCTCTTTTTGTAATATGATGTTTGCTCCAAATCATCTGGAGTAATTTTTTTATCTCTATTGAAATTCCCCAGTAATAGACTGCTGCTAATCCGGCGATACATAAAACGGATGTACGTAGTATGGCTTCTGCTATTTGCCAAGTTAAACTTGCTGATACACTTAAAAAATATGGTGTAAGGTATGTTGTCCAAACGTAGTTAATGGCGAATAGTCCTAAAGTTACAGTTACAATTTTAAGTTGTTTGGTTGAAAATGGAGAAGTGTTAATTTTCCATTTTACCAACGCTAATAGTAAAACAAAATAGATGATATATGCTATTAATGATGCCGCCGCAGCTCCATTCATACCCCAAATAGGAATGAAGAGATTATTTAATACTATGGCGATTAATGTGAGTATAAACGTGAATATCAATGATAAATAATAGTATTTTGAATAACTCAAAACGGATATTCCTACACTAAATGTTGAATTGATAAGTTTGGATAATCCTAAAATAAATACGACCCATTTTGCACTGCTATATTCGGCTCCGTTGGGTAAAATAGCGAAGAAAAGATCGATATTTATCCAGATGATTAAAAAGATAAATGAACCCGCTAAAAGTTGGTGCAGAGATACATTTTTACATAATAAATCAGCACCTTTTATGTCGCCGTCTTTGACAGTTTGTGAAATTTGGGGTTGTGTAATAGCTCCTAAAGAACGATAAGGAATTTCTATAATCGCCGCAATAAATGTTGCAATGGCAAATACTCCTGTGTAATTTAATCCCAATTGTGCACTAATGAAAAACGTATTGATACTGGGCGTAATAGCCCCACCAAGCGCTGCTGTTATTAGAAAAAGTGTGTATAGTAGATAATCTTTTCTGAGTGATTTCGTAATGTGTTTAAAGTCTGGTTTTAACGATATTCTATTTAATGAAAATAGATAAATAATGTTGATAAGCGTGGCTATCGCATAAACTGAACACAGCGCAATTACAAAACCATCGAGGCTCACTAATTTAAACGCATACATGAGATATACAGCTAACGACAGTACTCGAACAATGACCTCTCGCACTAATTTAGGCACTACAATTCGCATCAGTACATTGGCGTTTGTTTCAAAAACAGCCATGTAGAGCATGAAAAAAGTTAGCGGTAAAACGAAGTAGTAGTAATCGACAAAAAGTGGCGATTTTTCGGAAAAAACGTTTTCAATCGATGGTTTGAGAATTAGGTAAAGAATTCCAAAAATAAGAAATCCTATAAATGGAATGACTAATGACCAAAAGAAAAAACCATGATCTTTCTTTTTTTCATCTTTAAAATAAGGATAATAACGAATGATAGATGAGCTTGTACCCAATTGAGCTAATCCCGAAAGTAGAATAGAAGCATCTATTAAAACACGAGTCAATCCAATTTCTTCCGCAGTTAAGAAACGCGTAAGCACAAAGAATGTGGTAAAAAAGCCAATAGCTATTCCCACATAATTCACAATAGTACCTTTGATGGATTGTCGGATAATAATGCCCATAAAGCTAATTTAAGCGTACAAAGATAACCATAAAATATAAATAACGATTAAAGTGTAGTTTAGAAAATTGCGAATCATTGCTTTGATAAAAAAACACGAGCCACAACAATTATTGTGGCTCGTATCATAAATAGGTATGTTTTACTATTTCAGTTGACTTAGAAAACGCTCTGCTTCCATAGCTGCTTTACAGCCACTTCCCGCAGCTACCACCGCTTGGCGATAGTTAGAATCTGCCACATCACCCGCAGCGAAAACACCTGGAACGTTTGTTTTAGGCGTGTCAAGCGGATAGGTTTTTATATAACCTTCAGGAGTCGTTTCAACAAATGGTTTGAATACTTCAGAGTTTGGATGATGACCGATAGCTAAAAAGAATCCATCGATTTTAATGTCTACATGCTCTTCATCACTTTCGCCTTTACGTTTTACTAAGTGAGCACCTTCAACGTATTGGTCACCAAATAGACCGACTGTGTTATGTTCAAACAAAATTTCAATATTTGGAGTTTTCATAACTCTGTCTTGCATAATCTTAGATGCTCGTAAGTAAGGTTTACGAACAACGAGATAAACTTTTTCACACAAGCCAGCCAAGTAGATCGCTTCTTCGCACGCTGTATCACCGCCGCCAACTACTGCTACACGTTTGTTACGATAAAAGAATCCGTCGCATGTGGCACAAGCTGAAACGCCTTTACCTGCGTATTTGTTTTCATCAGGTAAACCAAGATATTTCGCTGATGCACCTGTAGCAATAATTACGGTGTCAGCTTCAATGGTTTTCTCATTATCTACAACAACCTTATGAGGATGTGTTGAGAAATCTACTGATGTGATGATTCCAAAACGAATATCTGTACCGAAGCGTTCTGCTTGAGCACGAAAATCTGCCATCATCATGTTGCCGTCAATTCCTTTTGGATAACCAGGGAAATTTTCAATTTCGGTAGTAGTGGTTAACTGACCACCAGGTTGTATGCCCTCATACAAAACAGGGGTTAAATTCGCACGACCAGCATAAATTGCTGCCGTATAACCAGCAGGCCCAGAGCCTATAATTAAGCATTTTACATGTTCATTCATAATTGTAAATTTTATCTGATTTCTTTTTACAAAAATAACTCTTTTTTTTGACATTTCATAGCGTCACTGAGTGACAGCACAAATTAAAAAAATCATAATGTTTGAGTTGCTTGCTCATTTGCATTTTAAACCTTACCTTTGTAGCATAAAACAGAACTTTTATGGAGTTATTTTTAGATCTATTTAAAGATAGTTACTTTGCTTTATTTGTCATAATAGCCTTGGGTTATATGATTGGTAAAGTGAAGATTTTTGGTATCTCTTTGGATGTGTCTGCCATTATCTTTGTAGCTTTGATATTTGGACATTTTGGGGTGACCATTGATCCCATTATTCAAGATATCGGAATAGTGCTCTTTATTTTTACTATTGGGATTCAAGCAGGTCCTGGTTTTTTTGATTCACTCAAGAAGCATGGTGTAAAATTAGCTTCGTTGGCTATGATACTTATCCTTGTTGCTGCGCTTGTTGCTGTAGTGTGTCAATATTTGTTTGATTTTGATCCTGCTATTGCTGCAGGACTTCTGGCTGGAGCATTAACAAGTACACCGGGTTTAGCATCTGCTACCGACCAATTTGGTAGTTTGTCGTCTATTGGTTATGGTGTAGCGTATCCGTTTGGTGTTATAGGCGTTATTTTGTTTTTACGTTTATTACCTAAGCTGATGCGTGCTGATTTAGCTAAAGAAGAAGAACTGTGGGAGGCTGAGATGCATTCAAATACGCCATTATTAGTAGCTCAAAACTTTAGAGTTACCAATGACAATATAGATGGTAAAACGCTTGGAGAACTGCGTTTTAGACACATGACTGACGCTGTGGTGTCGCGTGTAATGCACGGTGTGGAAGCTGTGACTCCTTCTCCGAAAACCATATTGTATAAAGGCGATTTAATACGTGTTGTTGGTACAGAAGAATCGATAGAAAAGGTAAAGTTATTAATTGGCCAGCCTGTTGAGCAAGAGATTCCGTTGAGTGGCAACTACGATGTGCAAACCGTATTGGTAACTAATAAAGATGTTGTTAGTAAAACACTTCTGCAACTAAACCTACAATCCAATTATGATGCTACAGTCACGCGGATTCGTAGAAGTGGTATTGATATTAAACCTTCACCCAATGCTAAAATTCGTTTTGGTGATAAACTTGTGGTAGCGTGTAGTAAAGAAAATATGGAACAAGTGTTCCATCTATTTGGTAATGATGCAAAACGCCTTTCAGATACAGACATTTTCCCCATTGCATTGGGTATTGTGTTAGGTGTTTTAATTGGTAAATTTACCTTTTTAGGATTGACAGGCGGTGTGCTTATTGTAGCTCTAATTTTGAGTCGTATTGGGAAAACAGGTCCTATATTATGGACTATGTCAAGTGCGTCAAATTTGCTATTACGTGAATTAGGCTTGATCTTTTTTTTATCTGTAGTTGGTACGCAAGCAGGAACAACTTTAGTTGAAACTTATTTACAGTACGGATATCAGTTATTTTTAGTAGGTTTGATGATTACGCTAATTCCGATGATAATAACGGCTTTGATAGCCAGAACTGTTTATAAAACCAACTTGTTAACTTTGCTTGGGGCATTGGCTGGTGGTATGACGAGTACGCCAGGATTAGCAGCCATTTCACCAATGACCAAATCTAATGCTCCGCAAATTGCCTATGCTACCGTATATCCAATATCTATGGTTCTGTTGGTGTTGGTAGTTAAACTTTTAGCTTTATTTACTTGATTGTAAAAAAATATTTTCAGATAACTTAAACTCATCTATTTAAACAATGAAAAAAAGTGCATTACAAATCGCAAGGGCTTCATATCAGCCTAAATTACCAGCTTCACTCAAAGGTGGAGTAGTACTTACAGAAGGTGCAAAAACTCAATCAGTTGCAGATCAGGATGATATTAAGGAGTTATTCCCCAATACGTATGGTATGCCAACAATTAAATTTGAGGCAGGTGCTAAAAAATCGTATCCAAAAGTTAATGTTGGAGTAATTCTTTCAGGTGGCCAAGCTCCCGGTGGACACAATGTTATTGCTGGTTTATTCGATGGATTAAAAAAATTGAATCCCGAAAATAAATTGTATGGATTTTTAGGTGGTCCAAGCGGATTAGTTGATCATAAATATATGGAATTGACTGCCGACATTGTAGATGAGTATCGTAACACAGGCGGATTTGATATTATCGGCTCAGGTCGTACAAAACTCGAAGAAACTGCACAATTTGATAAAGGAATTGAAATTTGCAAAAAGTTAGGTGTAAATGCCATTGTCATTATTGGTGGCGACGATTCAAATACGAACGCTTGTGTGTTGGCTGAATATTATGCGCAGAAAAAAGCTGGTATTCAAGTTATTGGTTGTCCAAAAACTATTGATGGCGACTTGAAAAATGAGATGATTGAAACATCATTTGGTTTTGATACAGCTTGTAAAGTCTATTCTGAATTGATTGGTAATATCCAACGTGATGCCAACTCTTCGAAAAAATACTATCACTTTATTCGCTTAATGGGGCGTTCGGCATCTCACATTACTTTAGAGTGTGCGTTACAGAGCCAACCAAACATCTGCATTGTTTCAGAAGAGGTAGAGGCTAAAAATATGACGCTTATGGATGTGGTTGACGATATTGTAAAAGTTATTGTTGATCGTGCAAAGGCAGGTGCAAATTTTGGTACAATTCTAATTCCTGAAGGATTGATAGAATTTATCCCCGCTATGAAAAAATTAATTGCTGAATTAAATGATTTATTAGCTCATAATGATGAATTTAACTCTTTACATACAGACGATGAAAAACGTCAATATGTAAAAGGCAAATTAGCACCTGACAGCCGTGAAGTATATCGCAGTTTGCCTAAAGGTATTGCACGCCAATTGACGCTCGATCGTGACCCACATGGAAACGTTCAGGTATCATTGGTAGAAACAGAAAAATTGCTTATAGAAATGGTAGCAAAACTTTTAGCAGCCATGAAAGCAGAAGGTACTTATGTTGGTAAATTTGCAGCTATTAACCACTTCTTCGGTTACGAAGGACGTTGTGCTATTCCATCAAACTTTGACGCTGATTATTGTTATGCGCTTGGTTACACGGCATCGTTTTTGATTTCAGAAGGTAAAACGGGCTATATGTCATCTGTACGCAATTTAACAGCTCCTGCTTCTGAATGGGTTGCTGGCGGTGTACCTATTACTATGATGATGAATATGGAGCGTCGTCATGGTGTGATGAAACCTGTGATTCAAAAAGCATTAGTACGTCTCGATGGTGAGCCATTTAAATATTTTGAAGCTCATCGTGACGAGTGGGCTGATGTTACTAGTACTTACATCTATCCAGGTCCAATCCAATATTTTGGCCCTGCAGAAGTGTGTGATCAACCAAGTATAACGCTTCAATTAGAACAACATAAGTTACGTTAATTGGCTGTAATAGTACTTGATAGAGTGGACATTGCTTATGTCTACTCTATTTTTTATTGCTTATCTCGAAAAAAAACGTATTTTTGTAAAGAATAATTATCTAAAAGATTTGTGTATGATTAGTTTTGAAAACATTAACAAACCCGATTGGAAATATGAGCTACTTTACCGTTATGTAAATGTTATTCATAATCATATTTTTTACCATCATTTTTATGTAATAAACAAAGAGCGTTTACCGAAAGATGAACCGTTGGTACTTATTTGTAACCATCAGAATGGTTTGTCTGATGCTTTGGGTATCCTATTTGCGCTAAAAGGAGATCCTCGTCGGCCTGTTTTTATTGCGCGTGCCGATATTTTTAAACGCGAACTTGCAGCAAAACTATTGCGGTTTTTAAAAATTATGCCAGCGTTTCGTGCACAAGATACAGGCGTTGAAAATCTTGGCGAAAACGCAGCTATTTTTAATAAATCAGCTCGCATTTTACTTGAAGATGGTGTAGTAGCACTGTTTCCTGAGGCAGGACATGAAGATTGTCATCATCTTGGCACATTTAAAAAAGGTTTTGCACGTATTGCGTTCCAAGCAGCTGAAATGTCCGATTTTAAAAAACCAATAAAAATTCAGCCATTGGCACATCACTATTCTAAATATTTTGGCATGCAGCATCAATTAATGATTGTAGTAGGTGAGCCATTTGGGTTTGAAGATTTATATGATATTTATAAAGAACATCCACAGCGTGCACAAAAGTTGTTGGCTGATCGTGCTCGTGCCATTGTTAAAGAGTTGATGTTGGATATAGAAGATAAGTCGTTATATGAAGAGTATGATATGATACGTACTATCTATAGAGACAGCTATTTGAAAAAGAAAAATTTAAAAGCGCACTATTTCCCCAATCACTTGACGGCAGATAAAGTGGTTGTTAAAGCACTTGATACGTATCGTGAAGAAGATCCTGAAGGCTTTGATAAACTCATGAAACACACGCATGAATATATTCGTCACGTAGAGCGCCTCCATTTACGCGACTGGATTTTTGGTAAAAAACTTTCGGTGTGGGGATTTTGGTTCCGTTTGCTACTAGCGATTGTTTTGACTCCTTTGGTTGTTTTCTCGTTTATCTATAACTTTTTACCATACAATGTAAGTACGCTGATTACTCGTCGTATTAAAGATCCTATGTTGCACTCTGCATTTCACTTTGTAATAGGTGCTTTATTCGCATACCCAATTTGGTATATTATTACGTCTGCAATTTTGTGGGCTACCACGGGTTTGTGGTGGATAATACTTGTCAATTTAGTGGTGTTGCCGTTAAGCTTGGTATTTTATCAGCACAGTAGAGTGTTATGGAAAAAGGTGTATAATCGTATTCGTCGTTGGAAGTTCTGGGTCCGCGGAACAGGTTCGTATGTACGTGCTGTTGAACTGCGTGGCAAAATTGTTAAGACGATGGATAAATTAATTAATACAGTGAATTTGTAAATACAAAAAAGAGGCTTCATACACAATTATGAAGCCTCTTTTGTATACTAAACTGTTTTTGTTATTCTACGGTAATAATTGGTTCTGTTTGTGGTACAATGTCGAGTAATTCCACTTCGAAAATAAGTGTTGCACCTGGTTTAATAATTCCACCGGCACCTTGTTCGCCATAAGCAAGTTCAGAAGGAATATAAAAAATAAATTTTGATCCTACAGGCATTAATTGCACGCCTTCTGTCCAACCCGCAATTACATGATTAAGAGGAAATACAATAGGTTCACCACGTTCTACAGAACTATCGAATACTGTACCTGTAATAGTCGTACCATGGTAGTGTACTTTCACCTCATCTGTGGCTTGAGGTTTTGCGCCAGTGCCTAACGTGATGACTTTGTACTGCAAACCCGATTCGGTTTCAACTACACCTTCGTTCATTTTGTTTTTTTCTAAAAACTCTTTTTCTAAACCTCTTAACGAGTCTTGCATAGCAGTAACATCTGCATCAAGTGATTCAAAAGCTTGAGCCATTTGCTCTGGTGTTAACTTGTTTTTTTTGTCCATAGCGTCCGACAAGCCTTTAAGAAATATTTCTTTGTTAACTTTAAGACCAAGTTTTTCAAAATTACCTGTTATACCTTCGCCAATATTGGCACCCAGCGCATAACTTTTTTGTTGTGCTAAAGTCATTACTGTGTCAACCGTAATAACAGGTTTATTGTTTACGTTTTTTTTCTTTTTAGCTGAAACAGTCGTTATTCCAATTAGTAAAACAACGACAATGATGAGTAACTTTTTCATTGATTGTAAATTTATTTTTGTCGATTAAAATATTCGTCTAATAGGTGGTGTGCTGCTGTAAATGGTGATACCTTGTTTTGGCATAATTCCACCTCATAATGTTCCAATAGTTTTTCAATAGTTGGATTATGGAAAAAGCTACTTTTTAAAGCTTCTGTAATGGTTTCATACATCCAGTATTTGCTCTGGCTCTGGCGTTTTTTATCAAAAAAACCATTTTGTTTGGTAAAGGTTATGTAGTCTGAAATCAAGGTCCAAACCTCTTCAATTCCGAGCTTATGAAATGCAGAACACGTGAGCACTTTGGGTTCCCAACCTGATGCGGGTTTGGGGAATAAATGAAGTGCATTTTGAAATTGTCGTGCTGCTAATTTTGATTTTTCAACGTTATTTCCATCTGCTTTATTGATAGCGATACCGTCTGCCATTTCCATGATGCCACGTTTAATGCCTTGTAACTCATCACCCGTACCAGCAAGTTGAATGAGTAGGAAGAAATCGACCATGCTGTGTACTGCTGTTTCTGATTGTCCAACACCAACAGTTTCCACAAAAATGGTGTCATATCCGGCAGCTTCACACAGTACAATAGATTCACGTGTTTTGCGAGTTACGCCACCCAAAGATCCTGTGGACGGCGAGGGACGAATAAAGGCATTTTTTGCGATAGAAAGTTCTTCCATGCGTGTTTTATCGCCAAGAATACTGCCTTTAGAGCGTACGCTGCTGGGGTCGATGGCTAATACTGCAAGTTTGTGATTTGTCTTGACCAAATGCGTTCCGAGTGCCTCAATAAAAGTAGATTTTCCGGCACCTGGTACTCCTGTTATGCCAATGCGTACAGAATTGCCAGCATAGGGTAAGCAGCGCTCAATTATTTCTTGCGCTTGTTGTTGATGCGCAGGATTTATGCTCTCAACTAACGTGACCGCTTGGCTTAGTATCGAGATATTGCCAGCTAAAATGCCATCAATGTATTCGTCAGTAGTGTATTGAGAGCGCTTGATACGCTTTTTCAAATACGGATTTATAGAGGGCGGTTGAGCAACGCCTTCGTTTACGTTTAGTCCTGGAAATTTACCTGTATTTTCAATATGACTTGTTTTCTTCATAGCTATCTTACGGTTTGCCACTCAACACCAACAGTAATTATTGGATTGGTTGGGTCATTGGTAATAATTTCTACAGTTTTAGAAAACGTAAATGGTTGTAATTTAGTGGCATCAACTTCGATTTTAATGTCGGTTGATTTCCCACCTTTCAACGTTGATTTTCCAGTAGAACCTTTCATGTAACTACTTTCTGCTACTACTGCCCGAACTATTAACGGATCGATTCCGCTATTTTTGAGAGATAGTTTACCTCTATATTTACTACCAATTTTTAGCTTGCCAAGATTGATTTTTTTTGCCGATAGTGTAGCCACTGGAGCATTCATACGTTCTTTACTACTCAACGTGCTGAAATCTTCTTGAATGTTGGCGCGCACATTAAGTTTACCTACTGTTTTGTCATTAACGCTAACATTGACTTCATCATCAACATAAGCCCACTTATTGGTGTGATTGGATAAATATTTGAATGTGATAGCTATTTCTTCATTAGGTTTAATGAGCGCAGGTGCTTGTACAACAATGTGTTTTGGCGCAGTGAGTACCAATTTTAAAGGTTCGTTGATACCATTGGCTATTTCCAACTGACGTTCAGGAGATTTCCCTTTTGTCACCATACCAAATGGTATGATGGTAGAACGGAATAAAACATTACCCAGGTTGTAAGGGTAACTTTCTGATAAAGGTTGTTGTTTTGGACTTACATAACCTTTTATGTCCAAGGTTTCTGTAAAATCTCCACTTGAACTACCAATTATAACAGTAACGCCTTTATGGAATGGACCGGGACGACCTTCAGCGGTATAAGCTACAGTGATAGAGCCAGTTCCCCGTGGAGGAATTGGTCCTTTGGTCCATTCTGGTGTAGTACACCCACACGAAGAAGTAACCATTTTTATAGCAAATGGAGCTGTACCGTGGTTTGTAAACCGAAATATATGTGAAACTTTGCCATCTTCTTCTCTAATATTTCCAAAATCATATTCAGTTTCGTCAAATACGATTTCAATTTTTTGTTGTGCTACTAGTGTAATAGTACTAAACAATAAAAATAAGATGATAAAGTTTTGTTTCATAATAAGTCGTAGTTTAAATAGTACGAAAGAGGGAAAATACAACTTCTCCCTCTTTATTTGATTGAGTGGTTATTTACATAACCATTATCGATTACAAATACGTAATAGATGATATTATTTTACTTCAGCTGCTTGTTCAACTGCTTTAGGAGTTACTTGCCCTTTGATGTAAAGCACTTCTGTAAAATCTTCGGTACCGTTGGTTAATACTACTGTAATGCTTTTGGTAAATGAACCTGGGCGATTAGTTGTACTATAAGTTACCGTAATTTCACCTTTAGATTTAGGTGCTACTGGCTCTTTGCTCCAATTTGGAGTGGTGCAACCACACGATGCTCTCACGCTTTTAATTGTAAGAGGTGCTAAAAACTGATTGGTAAATGTAAACGTAGTGCTGATTTTGCCTTCTTCCTCTTTGACTGTACCAAAATCATGAACACGTTCGTTAAATTCTACAACTGGTTTTTCTTGAGCCATTACCGATAATGCTACAAAAAGCAAGGTAAATAAAGTTAGTTTTTTCATAATCATATTGTTGTTAAGTTAATTTTTGTACTACAAAAGTATAAAAAAATATAGTACAATCTTGTTTATTAATTATTTTTATATTTTTTGAATTACTTTCTATCTTTCCATATCAAATTCTGTGCCGTTCTTTTTTTCTTGACATAATATTGCCATAACATAAGTCCTCGATATTGACCTTTAGGATGTAATATTTTAGTTAGATGTAAGTTGTTTTGCCGGTCGTAATGGAAGTGACGATATTTGCTTAGGAAATCAAATTCTGCTCGAATAATGGCAAATGCATTGGCAAATTTTCCTTGCACTAAAAGGTGAAGAGCGGCAGCCCAATCTAAAAACAGACGTGCAAACAGAATTTTACTAATGTTTTTTGGTGAATTTTTATATAGCATCAGCCAGTTGTTACGAAAATTCAGGAATGTTTTACGTGGATGTTCTTTGTTTAATGTTTGAGCCCCCATGTGATAGACTGTACTTTCAGGAATGCAGACAATAGCGTTACCACGAGCTTTTAATCGCCAACAAAGATCAATTTCTTCCATGTGGGCAAAGAAACGCTCATCTAATCCACCTACTTTATGATATTTTTCAGAACGAATAAATAGACAGGCGCCTGTAGCCCAAAAAATGTCTGTATTAGTGTCATATTGTCCGTTGTCTGCCTCTATGGTGTCAAGAATTCGTCCGCGACAGAATGGGTAGCCGTAGTTGTCGATATAACCACCACAAGCACCAGCATATTCAAAGTGTGTACGTTTATAGTAATCTTTAATTTTAGGTTGGCAAGCGGCAGTGCGTGGGTGTTTGTTCATGTAAGTAATGAGCGGGATAAGCCAATTTTCAGTTACCTCAACATCCGAATTGAGTAGCACGTAATAGTCAGCTTTTATTTTACTTA
>ERZ795051.3045-NODE-3045-length-17622-cov-7.515569_pt1 | contig 17622 bp, 15 predicted proteins | sample MGYA00375135_ERZ795051 | MGnify/ENA primary metagenome ERZ795051 (study PRJEB30180, sample SAMN05720222) | activated sludge metagenome | isolation source: Anaerobic digester | place: Japan | collected 2015-05-26 ... | reverse complement strand
CTTCCCGCCTGACATCCGCGGCAATCTGACACGGCGCCTGCGAGTTCCCACACCAGACCTGGTTCTTTTTTGCGCCTTGTCCTGACATGGTCCACCTCCTATATGTAAGCAAAAACACACCAAATCCGATAGTTCCCGGAGATGGTCGCAGACGCTTTCACCGCGAGCACGTCGCCGGCATCGAGCGTTCCCGTCCCGGTCAGTTCCGCCGTGGCGCCGGCGGCAATAGCCGCCGACGCGGAAACACTGGAACTGGAATCGTACGCGGCGATGGTCACCGTGCTCGGGCTACCTTTCAGGTTCTGGATGACCGCGTAGACGCGCGCCGGGCGAGGCGCGTCCGGAACCGCTGGCGGCGCCATCCCGTAACAGATATCGATCGGTGTGCTCCCCAGAGCGGCTACGGCACCGGCGACGGGAGACAGTGCGATCGCCGGGACTTCCAGGAGCGCCGCGGCCGCCTGGTAGGTGGCATCGAGAGCAGACGCCGAGACGGTGCTCCCCGGCACGTAGACCTGCGGCGAGACGCTCGCTTCCCGCACGGTGGCCTGGGCGGCTTCAACGGTGACAACGTTCGCCTCGCTCGCTGCTTGCGCCTCAACGAGAACGCCCGTGGCGTCAACGGTCAGGACGGCATGATACTGCGTTCCGGAAGCGTCCGAGACGCGGTAGGAGGTCGCCCCGATCCACGTGGTGACGTCGCTCCCGGTCGTCCGCGTGCCGCGGGCGGTGACACTCCAGCGCCGCGAGGAGGCAAACTTCCCGGCGTGCAGGAGCGGAGTCTTCGACTTCCCAACGGTCACCGCCTGCGACCCGAGCCAGCCGGCGACCACGCGGGGAGTTCCACGCGCATCCGCCACGCGCGCAGCGAGCCCATTCCAGATCCCGGCATCCGCCGGGACGAACTGCCCGGTCGGATACCGCAGTTCCAGCTCCGGCGCGATCGCCACGTGCCAGAGGCGCACCGTCCCCGTGCCGGAGTAGGTGGCCGTGACCGGGTTCCACGCCGGCGCAGCCGGCACGTTCGCCGCGTACACCCCCGCATTCGGAGCGGATACCTGGTAAATGCCCGTCCACGACCCGGCGCGGAGCGTCACTTCTCCCGCCGCGTCGCCCGACGTCGAGAACACGAACCGCACGACATGCCGGCCATCTCGTGGCCGTGGGATGGCGACCGTCGCAGGCGTGCTCCCGAGCGTGATAGGCGATGGCAACGTCATCGCCCATGCAGTTCCAGCACGGGCTTCCTGTTCAGCGACGAGCCGTTCCAGGCGGTACAAATGCGCAACGGTCAATGGCCGGCCACTCGAGATCGTCATTGCCGCCTCCAGTTCGTGTTCGCGACCCACGTCCCGTTCGCTTTCAGCGTGGAGCCGACGCTGCTCCACGCGCGCGGGACAAGGGCCATTCCCGCGGTAACGCCGGTCGTCGACGCGACCGCAATGGTGGATTCGTCGACGACGGCCACTGCCCCGACCGAGACGGGAGATTCCGCACCCCAGGTTTCGACCGCATCATAGGACGTGTCCGCCGGCCAACGGGCAAACTCCAGCGCTCCACCCGTCACCGTGAGCCGCTTCGTCGTATGGTTCACCGCCTCGATTTCGAGCGCTGGGCACAAGAAGCGCTCCGCCGGCTTCAAGGCGGCTTCGACGGTTAAGGTCCCATCAATTCCCGACTCGACGACAACGCCAACCAGTTCTCCACCATAGCCTCCGCCAGTAGCCACGACTTCCGCCGTGACCCGCACGATTCCGCCGCACGCCGGCGCGCGGCCGGGAAGCACCCGAAGCGACACCCGCACGCCGGCAAACGACGCCCAACGCGCGAGGAGCGCGTGCAGTGCAACAAGCGCAGCGTCCGGGGGCCTTACGCGGGTGGCGGAATCCAGTTTCCGTGTCTCCCGTGTCTCCCACGGGGACGCGTGCGAGACGGCGACCGTCGTCCTGCCACCGCGCCATCCGAGTTCGACAGCGGCGACCGGTGCGGCGTGGTGGTGTTCGGCGACGACTCCGGCACCGTCCACCAGATCGCCCGGCCCGAACACTGCGGAGGCGGCGACCGCCTCGGGGATGGCGGCCCGGTCGCACAGGAACCGGCCATCAAAGGAGATCCGATACCCATGCGCGGCCGGCTCCGCTTCCAGGTCGGTCCCCGCGAGGTCCCCGGAGATCTCACTCTCCCAGAGCGCGGCCGGCCGGACCGTGTCCACGTACTGCGCCGGGATGCCGAGTCCGAGGTGCCCAGGGAGCACGTCATGTGCGCCGTTGACGCCGGCGCCCGTCGAAACGAGGAGCCGCACGACGAGATCCCAGACAGATGGTGCCGAGACGATCGCAGACGCGCGCCAGGCGATGCGTTCACCGCTCGCCCCGGCATAGCCGTTCACCGGCTCGCCGTCCCGCGTCCACGTCCCGGACAGTTTCGCCTTCAGGCCATCCGTGCTCACCCAGGAGACCTGTTTTACGAGTTCGCCTTCGATTCCGTCCGGCACGACGACATATTGCCCGGCCATCGCCGCGGTCATCGGGGTTTCCAGTGCCACCTCGAGCGCCGGGCCGTCAATCCAGCCACGCGGTCCAAGCGGGCGACTCGACGTGTGCCACCTGCCGGACACTTCGACGAGCTCACCTCCGAGCGCGGCACGCGTTGCGCGAGTTGCAGGAGTGTCAACGGGCGCCGCCGGCTGACCGGACCCGAACCACGTCCAGCCGTAGGTGTCATGGATGCGCCACTTCGCCGCAGGATCCGTCAGATATGGCCAATCGCATCCGCCGGAGATCGCCTCCGAGTACTGTCCGTCCGGAGACACGACTGCCTGCACCTGCCACGGCGGGTCGGAGGCAAGGCGGAATTCCGGGAGCGCCTCTGGCGCGAAGCGCTCGCGCCAGCCGTCCAGTATCCACCGTGCCGAGATCGTCCACTCCGTCCCGTGCTGCTGGATGCCTTCGACCCTGCCAATATAGACAAGTGCGCCGTCCAGCCAGACGGTCAGGACGCGCCCGACGAGCGAGACCGGCACTTCGGCGACTTCGCACGTCGCATAAGCGCCGGCGCGGATCTGGTAGTGCGGCTGGTACTCGGGGCCTGACGCGACGGGGAGCGCCGTGTAGACTCCGCGGCGGACCTTGACCGTATTCGCCGGGTACCCCGACGGGTTGATTTGTTCGACTTCCCACGCATCGAGTGGAGCAAACAGGATGGACCCCACCGAAAGGCCGGAGACGGAATCGAGCGTCACATAAGCGCGTGAAGTTGGTGCCGCCTGGATGACGCCGGACAGCACCTGCCGCACGGGCGCAGACGGCGAGAGCGTGCGGGCGAAGTGATGTCCGAGATCGGCGATGCGGACCTGAAGGCTCGGCCCGCGCACGACTCCGCCGGAGACCTCGCAGGAGTACCGGATCGCGGAGAGCAGGTCCGGCGCGCCAATGAGCGCGCCAAGCGACCCGGACCCGCCAGAGTCCGAATAGACGAAAGGCCATCCGTTGATGTGAACCGTAATCATACGTCCCACCCAACCCTTGCGCACTCAAGCCGGAGGCGCCAGTACCTTCGCAATTCGCCCATCGGCTCGAAGTCGTCCTTCTGGATGAGCCTTCGAAGAGCAAGAAACCGAAGCGTGGCGCCATCGTGAAGGCCAAACACGCCCGAGCAGAACCCGGGCGATAGCGCGATCGGGACCTGCGGGCACCACGTGAGCGAGTCCCCGCCCGTGTCCGCCCCGCCGGCGATCTCGGTCGGAAGCCCGACGAACTGCAACTCGATCGGTCTAGCCGATGCCGTCTGGATGACGGCAACCGCGCCCGCATCCGCTGCGGCGACGACGCCGGAATAGACCGCATGCCCTTCCAGGTCCGGCGAATCATAGACGAGCCCGACTGTCACCGGGAGAGGAACGATAGAAAACGAGACAGACGTAGGCGACGTCCCCGGGTCTACCGGCGTGCTCGTGTGATAGGTGTAGTCCCCGGGGGGGTCGTACCACCCGAGCGCCTTGACGATCTTTTCACCCTCTGCACCGGAGACGACACGGAGCGGAACTGACCCCGTGTTCATCACGCGCCTCCGATCGTCCACATACCCGACCTGCCCGCCGGTTCCAGAGAGCGCCGCGTTCACCGCGGCGACGAGATCAGCCGGACCGCTCCCAGCGTTCCAATAGACCCCAGGCGCAATCGACCGTTCCACCCAGTTCCCGCTCACGTAGGCGGCGATGTGTGGGCCATTTGTCGTGATGGCGATCTTTGGGTACAGTGTGATCATGCACCCCACCTCCGCGCCTTGCCGCGCCGCTGCGCGTCATAGATCGCCTCGACAAGCGCGCCTTCCCAGCCCGCCTTCCCGGAGAGCGTGACGTTCACTTCTATTTTTTGCTCTCCGCTTCCGCTCCCAGAAGGAGGTGTGCTCTGTGCTGCCTTCTCCGCAGCGCCGCCGCCGCCTTTCTTCCCGACATCGAGCGCCTTCCCGATCATCCCCGTGGCCGCGGCCGCCGCGGCGTGGGTGGCGGCAGACGCCCAAAGCGCGGGAGCCGCCGCGGGAGCATAGACCGACGCGGCAAGGGCCTGCGCAGCCGCCTTCAACGCCTCGACGGTCTCCGACACGGCGAGTTGCCGCATCTGCTGCGCGAACAAGGCCTGCGCGTACTTCGCGCGGCTCCCGTACTGTTTCACGACTTCATTCTCGGCCCAGGCGGCCTGCGCTAATGCATTCCCCGCGGCCGAGGCAACCTTCTGCATCTCCTGGTATTTCTGCAGGTGCAATTCGAGGGCGTACATCGCGCGCCCTTCGGCGTCTGCCTTCCGGTAGAGTGCCTCGATCTCGCGCTGCAACGCCTCCGCGCGTTCGACGTCCTTTTTCAGGATCGCATCTTTCAGCGCCAGTTCGAGTCTGGCCGCGTCCGCTTTCAAACCGCCGGGCGCGTGCTGCGCGTAGAGCGCCTCTTCGCGCGCCTTCGCCGCTGCGGCAGACGCGGCTTGCAAGGCGTCCGAGACACGCTTCAGACGTTCCAAGGTCGGCTCGAGCGCTTCCAGTTTCTGGAGCGCATCCATCGCCGCGCCAAAACCTTCAACGCCCGCCTTCTTTGCGTTCTCGAACTGCTCGAGCAAGGTCTTCACCTCGCGGTTCGCTTCCTGCCCGTACAACTGCAATTCCTGCCGCCGTCGGTCGAGGATGTCGCCGAGTTGTTTGTCTGACGCCTCCTTTTCGCGCCGCTCCGCCTCGCCTTCGGCGGTGATGGCGTCCAAGCGGGCGGCACGCTGTTCGGCGAGGGCCTTCTCCGCGTCCAGTCTGGCACGCATCCGCTCGCGCGCTTCGCCGTGGAGTCGGACGATTTTTTCGAGGTTCTCGACCTCCCGCTTCGTGTTCTCGTCGATTTCGGCTCCAACCTCACGGTAGGCGGCCGCCTGCATCCGGAGCGCCTTCAGACGTTCCCGGTCCGCGTCCTTCTGCTCGGCGTGCTTCTTTTCCTTCTTCTTCTCGGCGTCGAGCAGGGCCAGGACGGCGTCGAGCGTCGTCGCCTTAGCGACGGCTTCCTTCTGCGCCTCGATGGCGGCCTTCGCAGCGGGGTCGCCCAAGGACTCCGCGATCGTCAGTTGTTTGTCGAGGATCGCGAGGTACTCCTTCTTCAGCGACGCGGCGCGGGTCTCCGTGTCCAGATCTCCGCGCACAAGGACGCCAAGCGCCTTCCGGTCTTCAACGAGTTTCTTGGCCTTGGAGGCTTCCTCAGCAAGGGCCTTCGCCCGCTTTTCGAGCAAGGCGTTTAGTTCGGCCGCAGCGCCGCGGACGCCTTTCTGCGCGAGGGCGTAGTCCCGGCTCGCTTTCGCGCCCTCGAGCGCGAACTTCACGGCGCGATCCTGTGCCTGCACCAAATCGGCCACCGCCGCCTTGAGCGCGGACTCGCCTCGTTCGCCTTGCACGCGCGCCGCCGCGGCACGGCGCCCCGCCTCCGCCATCGCCTCGTTCGCGTCGAAGAGCGACCGCGCGTACCCCTCTGCGTCTCGCCGGAGATACCCGACGTCCACCTTCCCGGCCGCCAGGCGCCGGAGCATGGACTCGGCCGCCTCTTCGGAGACGGTCATGTTCTGCGCGATCCCCGACACGACTTCGGCCGCTTGCTCGGCCTCGACAATCGAGCCGAGCCCCCGCGCACCAGAAGGCTTCCCGATTTTTTCATACAGATCCCGGTACTGCGCTACGAACGTTCGCGCGTCTTCGCGCAGTTTTTCCAGGCGGGCCTGCGCGGCCTCGGCAGCGGCCGCATCGCCGGATGCGCGCGCCGCAATCAGGACACGCGCCGCGGAGTCGATATCCCGCTGCAGCCGCTTGACGCCTTCGGCTGCACTTTCCTCGATCCCCTGCCAGATCTCTTCCGCGGACCTCTTCGTTTTTTCGGCCACGAACGAGATCAAACTCTTCGTCAACTCGAACCCGCCTCGAAGTGCGGAGAACCCCTCAACCATGTCCAGGAGTGCATTTTTGGCGGCCTGGACTCGTTCGCCGTAGCCCTCAGCCGAAATCTGAAAATCGGACGAAAACAGTTGCACTTCCTTCCGGACGCGCGCCAGGATATCAGCGGATTTTTCCAGATGGTCGCCGGCAGCCTCGGCAATGACGCCCAATCTCTGCAGCGGTTCCGCTGAGCCCTTGATAAGCGAGTCGGTGATTGCCTTGATCGCAGCGTCCGCCTCGACACCGACTTCCCGTCCGCGCGTGATCGCCCATCGGTAGGCATCAGAGATTTCGGCGACGGACTGGACGACGCCGCTCCGCATGAGCCGAGCCGACTCAGTCGCAAGCGTCAATTGATCCACGATATCGCCGGTTTCCTGGCGCAGTGCGGCGAGCATGCCCTTCCCGAGGCCATACTTGTTCAGCGCGGCAGACTGGTTCACCTGGTCGATTTTTGCCCCGATCGACGCGACCCCCTGGGCGATTCCAACCAACGACCTCGCGCCCATTGCGACGAGTTCGATCTTCGACCGCATCTCCGTCCAGGCGAGATTCACCTTCCCGATCGCGGCGGCCGCCTGGGAGGTGTCGGCGGTTATCCGGACATTATTTGCAGTTAGCACGGTATACCTCCGCCGCCTCGAACCAGGGGTTCGGGAGGCGCAATGCGTCTCCCGTGGTTATAGCACACCTGATTGCCCTTGTCCAGTAGTACCACGCGGGCGAAGCGCGCAGATATCCCCAACAGACGTGCCCTTCTTCATGCGCCTCCCGGTATTGTTCGCTATAGGCACACCCGAGGGCGTACCGGCGCGCTTCGTCGCACTCGTTCCGGCAAGGCGCCGTGGCAGGAGCCGCCTTCCCGGACGCCTTGTCGAACCGCCAGTCTGAAGCGATGGCGCGGCAGAGCTCAGCCTCGGCCGGGCTCAGACTCCCGGCCGACCATAGCGAGAGCACGAGACGATCCACGCGGCGATCGTCGCCTCGAGAGCCAAGAGCGGGTGCGAAAAAAAAGAAAGACCTTCGTCCGTCAGGACGCCTTCCCGAACAAGGCGTTCGGGCGGAACTTCAACGGCCACGCCGTCCCTGAGTTCCCCGGCGCCCTCAATCCGGACGACAGTCGCACGGAGGATTTCCGCCTGAACATCCGCGGCTTCGAATGGCGAAGCATGCTGTGACATCAGCGCCGATATGCGCATGTAATCCGACACGGACATTGGGCGAAAATAGACGGTAAACGGCTTTTCGCCGGGGCGAATCGGCGGAAGTGTGTAGTCGCACTCCTCGCCCGGGGAGAAGTATGCCTTCCTCGCGGACTCGTCCCAGCGGTCAAAATCGATCGCGGGCTCGTCCCGTGGAATCCAGGCGACGGGAGCATCGGGAGCGGTCCTGAGGCGCATGGCTTACCCCCGGAACAGGACGCCGGCCGCGGCGCGGATGGCGAATTCGACGGCCTTCACTCCGGATGCGTCCGCGGGCTTCGGGAGCGCCGAAATCGTGCAGACCGGGTAGGCGACCCCAACCACAGATCCGGATTGCGTCCCGATCTGGATGCACGCCGAGAACTCCTTCCCGATGAGTGCCTCGATCTTTGTCAGAGTCGTCGCCGCAGGGTCTTGCAGAAGGGTAATCGTCGCCGCTTCGCCGTCGGGGATGTCCGGAACCACGCCAACACGCCCGCCGACGGCGCCGGAGCCGAGGCCGTCCACAAGGAGGTTCGCGACCGACAGGTTCGGCGACATCGAGGCGACGACAGGAGCCCAATACGCGCCGGATGCATCCGCCAGAACGAGCCTGGCGACGTCTCCGACTCCGGCGACGATGTACCGGTCGGGCATGTCCGAGGTGGCATGCGTGACACTTCCACGCGCCCATTCGGATGCTGTCAGTTCGGCGCTGAGCGTGATCTGCGCGCCCGGTGTAATCTCACCAAGGGAGAGCGCCGTAGCCGCGCATCCGGCCAAGCGGTAGACCATCTCCGTATCTCCGACGCGTTCGATTCCGAGTCCAACCGACGGCTGCGAGGTCCCCGCGGTCACCCGGTAGGATTCGCATGCCACGATCGCAGTCCCATTCGCCGGAGCACTTGGCAGAGGCGGGGCAATCGTCACATCGCCAGTCCCAACGGCGGTGACCACGCGCGCATGCCCGCCGATCAGGAGGACATCGCCGACCTGGTAGGTTCCGGCGGTCACGATCAACGTAGTCGTGCACCCCGTCCCACATGTAGAGTCGGACGGGGCATGCCGGTCGCCGATGAGCATGTCGAGGACAGTCGAGAGGCCATCAGTAGTAATGGCACCACCGGTCCGGCTCGCGCCGCAGAGACGGAGGGCGAGCGTTACCTTCGCATCGGCGCGGCCGGGAATGGCAGGAAGCCCGGCGTCATCGAAAGAACGCCGAACCGCGTTGTCGCCGATGGCTTCGCGAGCGAAGCCCATGTCCACGGCTTCGACCGTGCGCAGCAGCACGCCGCCGGAGAAGTCGCCGGACGAAAGGGTGTCACCGAAGGCGGTTTCCTGTTTGATTGATATTTTTTGAAGCTTGTTTATGCCGAAAGCCATGACCGGGGCCTCCTGTCTCAATCAGTATGCCGCATGATTGCGGTGATGTCAAGCACGATTTTCGGCGAGACATATCCTGCTTCAAACCCAGTAGTGATAGACCCTTCGATCTGCAAGGCCGGCCACTCGTGGTTCGAAAACACTTCCGACAGGAGGCGGATATCGGCATCCACTTCCTCGGCGGTTTCATACGCAACGACAACCTGCGCTCTGTACTGGATGGCGCCGAGCACCGCAGGAGGGTCTTCCGCAGCGAGGACATAGCGCGCGTAACTCCGCCTGGCCGCATGCGTCCCACGGACGTCAGCGACGTCCGCCGGAACAAACGGGGGCCTGACCTGAATGCCTTTGAGCCACTCATCGATCGCTTCCAGGATCGTGACCGCCTTCGCCGGCTTCGCGTCGACGACGGCTTTCACCGTGGCAGACGCGGATTTCCCTTCGATGGTCGCCGTCACGGTGTAAGTTCCCGGCGCGGTGGCCGTGGCGACGACGATGCCGGCGCCTTCGGCCAGTTCGACGGTTGACGGAACGATGAGACCTGTCGATGGCACGACAGAGATCGTGGCGTCCCCGGACACCGGCGCAGCAGTGGCAACGAGCAATTCGCCAACCGCGGTGACGGACCGTTCAGGCCGGAGCGTGAGAGCAGGGCCCAGGTACACCTTCGAGACTGAGACGGGTTCGACCAAGAGATTCGCAGTGGCGGTCTCGAATCGCTCCGAGTCTGGCCTCGACGTGGGGACCCCAACCCGCGTGCGCTTCGCAGTGATCGTCGCATTCCCGGCTCCTTCGACTTCGATTTCAACCGCCACTGGCTGCACAGGAGATGTCTCGATGTACCTGTGCGCGCAGGAAGGCGCCCCGAACCCGTTGCCCGGGTAGACCGACAGATCCGCCTCGCCCAGATGTAGGCCCATCGGACCGCTGTCGTAGACTCGCTGCGGTCCATCGATCTCGTGACCGCCCAGATAGGCGATCTGCGGATCGGACGGGATCGTGCCGTACAGCAGGTAGTTGCTGGCTTCGGCGGCCGTAAGTGCCCGACTATATTTGATAAATTCGGCAAACGGCCACTGAGCAAAAATAACTTCTGTGCCGCCCATCGTGCCGGTGGGATTGCAGGTGACAGAGTTAGTTTGCACGCCTCCCGTGGCATTGAGCATATACCGCACAAGCGAGCCGCCGGAAACCACCTGTACGGCCGCCAGTGTGTAGTCGATCGCGTTGCCATACTCGATGCCAGGCGGCGAGTATAGTGTCGGCAGGCTCGCGTCGTTGGGCGACGCCCACAGCGGATACGCGACCCGGTACGACGCTGCCGCGTAGCCGAACGCCCAAACCGACCCGATCTGCCAATTGATCCGTGGTGGTGTTGGCGCAGTGTCGTAGACACGCGCGCACGTCACGATCGGCACTGCGTAATACGACTCGACCCAGTTATACAAGTAGCTCACCGCCCCCGCGATGTCCTCCGGCCGCAGCCGGATGATCCACGATGCCGGGTTGCGGTCCTGGCCCTGGTTGGCCGACAGCAGCCGCGCCGCGTACTGCCCGGCCGGGTTCCCGCCGTAGCGATACTGGCGGGCTCCGGGGATCGTCACCTGCGACGGACCGGTGATTGGCCCGGAGTAGGTCAGTTCCACCAATCCTGGGTCATCGGCGACGATGTGCAGGACCGCCTTCTTCCCGGCGGTCAAGGTCCCGGGCAGGAGGAGTCGCATCACCATGTGAGCCTCCACCCAGACCGGGGCCTAGTCCCGTCGGAGAGCCGCGGGAAAATCGGAAGGCGAGACAGGTTCTGCCATTCCCGCGAGTACTGCCGTTGCAACGACTCGATCTGCTGCTGCCGGTCGTAGTCGCCGCCATAGACGTCCGCGCCGAGTTCCGCCGCGCGAAGGAGGACCCACGCACGAAGGAGCGGAAGGCAGCGACCGGGCTCTTCGCATCCGTCCAGCACCAATCCATCCGCGTAGAGCCGCCCGCGGAGGTCGTCGACGGCTTCACGCGGCAATTCGGCGAGTTCCTTTCGCGAGATCGCCAGTTGCCGGAGACGCGGGGCCTCGCCCAGGATGTCCGGGACCCGGTACAAGGTGTTCCAGACGAGAGCAGTCTCGGTCTCGGCGCGTGTGTCGGAGATTCGGGAAATCACAACGGAGCCACGTTCCGACGGCGCAACCATGGAGGCAATCGCCGTCATAGGCGAGACAGCCGCTCCGGATGAGTGCCTCTCGACGAGTCCAGCGCGCAGATAACCAGTCGTCCCGTCAACGGCATCGACCCAGACGGTTTCGCCGTCGACATCCCACCACCCAACCGCGAGCGCCGCAGTTGTCGTCAGTTCGATGTCACCAGGGGCCGCGGGGAGTGCGAGCGCCGTCTCACTCCCGACAACGGTTAGCGTCGCGGGGGCCTCCGCGACGACGACGGCGAGTTCCTCGCCAGGCGTGCCGAGTCGCTCGAGCCAGGTATTCGCCGCCGCCGCACGGAAGGCCTTCACGGAATCACCTCATCAGTTGTTGGTGGCGGTCGTGATCAACTGGATGCCGGCCTTCGGGTTCAACAACTTGAAGCCGCAGTGTGCATACCAGGAAACGTACCACATGCGCCCTTGCGGGTCGTTTGCGGGTTTCTGATAGATTTCAAAAACGCGCGCAACGGGGCGGTCTTCCTCGTTCACTCCGGCATACTCTCCGGAGTAGTAGCGCCGAAACACGCCGACCCGCATGATGTCCGGATCCGCAGTCGGGAGTTCGTCGGCGGGGGTCGCAGCCATCGCCAGGTAATCGCGGCCGAACACAATGGCACGGTGCACGGTGTACTGGTGCGGAGTAGGAGACGCACCGTCGTCGTAGGTTTGTTTCGCCTTCGGCGAGACAAACAACAACAGATTTTCCCACTTCGCCCAGGTTCCGCTCAGCACCCGGTTGTCTGAGGCGACGAACTTGTTGGTCGCCGTGATGCTGTTATCGCCGACTTCGGCGCGCAGGTCGAACCACTGGGAGTCGGTCAGGATGCACGCGTACAGGAACGAATTCGCGTCATTCGAGTCGATGTACCCAATCGGTTCGACGTTGCGGGCCTGGAGCTTGGCGACCATGATGCGAAGGGCCTGAGCCGTGATTTTTTCGTAATTCCCGGCGTTGTATAAGGCGGCGCAAGAGGTTTCCGAGGTAGCATCCGTGCCGATATGGATCAAACCGTCCGTCACCGAGCGGAAGTATTCGCTCCCGGGAGATCCGTGGTCGCCGGCTTCGTGCGTGTAATTCGCCGGGTTTCCAGTGCCTGACCCGTTATCGATGGGGACAGCGGCCGCGGCCGTGTAGGCCAGCGTGTCCAGCGAGCGAGCGGCAAGGTCCGCCTGGTGCCGGATCCGGTCCATCAGCGAGCGGTTCGGTACAGTCTCGCGGATCGTCGCGGTCGAATCAAACTTCTGGTACTTCTTCCCCAAGATCCGCATCGGGATAACGACATCACGGGCGTCCACCTGGATCGCGGTGTCGGCCTCTCCGTCCAGTCCGAGATCGGTGGTGTCCGTCGCGGAGGACGACTTCAGCAGCGGCACGACCGCCTGATAGCCGCGGTTCGTCCGGGTGACCTCGGACACGACTTCCGCGAGCCGCACCCAGGGCATTTTCGCCTGCGCTTCTTTCCGCAAGACCTCCTCATAAGCGTTTCCAGTGATATAAGTGGCCATGGTAAAACTCCTTTCGGTTAGTCAATCGTCGGCAGGCGGCGGATCTTCGCCGGCGCCTGCTGGGTTTGGGTGATTTCCGCCTTCGCGGCCTCGTACAGCCGCATCAAGGAATCGATCTTCTCCGAGACCTCGACTGGATCAGATTCGTCCGCCACGGCGATGTTCGCTTTGACAAATGCGGGGGCCTGTTCCAGACGCGCCTTCACCGCGGCGAGGGCGAACTGCCGGTAGCGCTCGGCGACGGCCTTCGTCGCCTCGTGCCGCTTCGCCGCCTCCTTCAGTTCATGCCTCGTCGCCTCGGCGGAGACCTCCGCCGCCTGCGCACGCATCCGCGCTTCCGCGATCTCGCGAGCTACCGCCGACAGGTCGACGGCAGGCGTCTGCGCGGGGGCCGCCTCAGGAGCGCTTTCGATTGGCTTTTCGGCCGGCTTCTCGGCCTGTTTCTCGGCGGGCTTCTCCAAAACGGGGGCCTCCTGCGGGGTCTGGATGGTTTCGGTCTCAGACATGATTCCACCTCTCCACTGGCGTTCTAGCAGACGCTCTCCGCTGTGTCAAGCGATTATTTCGCAAACGATTCCGGCGGCAGAACACGGGGGCCTTGGGCGCCGTCATAGCCGGGCTCCAGCGTCTCACTCCGGCGCACGGCGCCGTTCTCCTGCGGCGTGCGGTCGGACGATTCCATGGCGATGTTCCTCCGCGCCTTCTCCTCGACGATCTCGCCCCAGACCTTGAGGTTCTCGGCGATCCATTCCCTCGCCTCGGCCAAGGTGCGGAAGTCGCCGTCCGTCGCAAACGCGTGCCAGACGGGGTTGTTGATGCCGAGAGCGATCTCCTTCTCCAAGCGCTCGAGGTCGGACTTCGCGCCGGCCATCCCGCGTGGCTCGGTATACTGGACAATCCAGCGCACATCCTGCGGCAGCGGATGGCCCAGTTCACGCGCCAGCTCTGTGGCGCGTTCCAGGACGGCGCGGTCCCGCGGTGCGAGCCGCGCACAAGCGCGCGTCCACCGATCCCGCAGCGCCGGGGGATACCCCGAAACGTCCGTCTGCAGGAAGTATCCCTTAGGGATTCCGTAACTTTCGGCGCAGAAAATCGTCAAATCGACAAGGCCTTGAAAAAACTTCTGCGCGGTCTCGGGGTCGATTAATTTTACCGTGCGGATCGGGACGGACAGGATCCGCCGGGTTCCTATCGCGATTTCGCCGATGTCTCCCGGGGACATTTCTGGAGGGAGTTGGTCGATAGCCGGCTGTTCGTGTGCGCGCAGGTAGCCGGTTTCAAGAAAAAGGGCCAACTGTACTCCGACTTCTAAAGCGAGCTCAACGAGGGGCCAAGTCGTCGAAATGCCCCAGTCCGGATCGGAGTCGTCGACGGGGTACCGCACGACGTATTCAGGCCGCGCAAGGCGTTCGCCGGCGACGACCGCTTCAACGCAGACACCGGCGGGGTCCTCAGTGTACTCCTCGACGATGTGGGGCGTCAGCGCCTGTGCGCGGACGACCCCTTCGTGCTGGAAGATGCGCACGAACGCGTCTCCACAGGCGTTCGCGATCCGCTCGGCCGCCCTTTGCGCGGCTGCGATGCCTGGGACGTCCATGGCTCTCCACACTTTCTCGTCCATCGCATCGTCGCCCGTCGTGCGCACGACCGGGAGCGAGTGCACCGACGAGAGGTACTCCACAATTTTTGGCACAGGGTTACCAACGACCGACACGAACGGGAGCACCGACCGGAGGTTTTCGTCGTCATGGATGACCTCGCGCAGTCGCTGGACGATCAGTTCCCGGTGCGCGTTCCTCAATACCGAGTAGGCCTTTTGCTGCTCAACTTTCCTGCTGTTCCGCATCGGAACCTCCTTCCTTCGTTCCGGCATCGCTCAGTGGGGCGACCAACCGCCGGCCGAATACCTTCGCGCCGAGCGAGGTACCCCATACACGGAAAATCGGGTAACTGCAAGCATCGTAGATGTGCGCGTGCTTCGACGTGGGATCGGGAGACGGCCTGCGCGGGTCCATCGGAAGCGAGGTGAACATATCGACGACCTGCTGGCAGTTCGCGGCAACATGCAGGTGCCGCATGCCGGCACCCGTTTTGACGAGCGTTCGCGTCACTTCGAGTCGCTGCCATCGGAGCGGGTTCGCGCGGCGGCCATCGGCGTTCGGCGCCCGGACGACCCAGCCCTGCGCACGCAGCGCGTCAAATGACGGGTTCCGCCAGGCGAACTTTTTGCCCGTGGGAGCCTGCCACTCGCCGGAACCGTCCGCCACCAACACGACTTCGGCAGGGGAAAGGCCGCACGAGGCCAGATAGTCCGCGAGGCCAACGCCGAACTGGTCAGTCGTGCCCGTGAGCGAGTACTCCCCGACTATCCAGGCGCCGCCGCCTTCGTCGAACTGGACCAGGACCGCGTAGTTCGGATGGAGCGAGTTAAAATCGCACCCGACAAGGGCCTTCGCACCAGCGCACGAAGTGCCCCACGCGTACGCCGCAACGGCGGAGGTGTACTGAGGATCCAGCAGTCCGGCGGCCGGGAACACGTTTTCGCGAGTCGAAAAGTCAGGGAAGGCGAGCCCGTGCTCTGGCACGGCGATCCCGAGCACTTCGGACGCATAGGCACTCTCCGAGAGGACTTCCCTCAGTTGCTCCATTCGCGCCCTGGCCGCCTCGCTCAAAAACGTGTTCTCCAATGCGGACAGTTCGAGGTGCACGACCGCCTTGTTCTCGGACATCTTCGCCTGTCGCACCTTGTCATACACCCACCCAAATCCTCTGTGCGTGGTTGTGAGTAAGTTGATGCCATTGTAGTCCACGACAGATGGGGACATGTAGGCGTACGTGTCAGGGTGCATGAGCGCGGCCTCGTCGTAGACAAGCAGATGACATTTTCCGCCTACGTCGTACTCTTTCGCCAAATCGGAAGCCGAGGTCTCGATTTTCGAAAAGTTGAACAGCGTCAACGAGACGGAAATCGAATCGTAGGTCCACTGAGTCCCATAGAGGCACCTTCGCACGGCGTCCATGATTCGCCGCCCGTGCAGTTTTCGTTTGCCAATGATCCGGATGACAGTTCCTGGGTCCCTGACACACAAAAACAAGACGACGGCCGCAGCCAGCGACGACTTCCCAGCGCGCCGGCCGGCAGTCACAATGACGTCCTGGACCGCCGGCGCCTTCCCGGCTCGGTTCCAGTCGTACGAGGCAATGATTTTTTTGAAATAGTCGTACTGCTTTTTGTACAGAAAAAAGACGCGCCGCGGAGAGACGCCCGGAACCTCTCCGGGAACGTACCTCCTGGCCGGCGGGTCCCAGGTGCCACGGACCACCGTTCGCCTGCCCGTATCGCGGCAGCGGAACTCCACGCAGACGGGAAGGCGCCGATCCAGCGCGGACACGGCCTCTTCGAGCTCCTGGAGTCTGCGGCGTGGCAGGGTCATTCTTCGACCTCCACCGTTGCCGCAGCCGATTCGCGCGCATCGATGGCAGCGGAAACCTCGTCGCCCATCAGCGCAGCCATCCGGTCCACACGGTGCCGGAGGGCGTCGATCGCTGCCGCGAACTCGTCCGCTTCGGCCAGGCGGTCGAGCGCGAGCAGGTGCGCAGACGTCCGCTGCGAGATCTCCTGGATGTACCCCCACGCATCAAAAAACGACGCCGCGACGAGCACGGCCAGGAACTCGCGCCGGTCCTCGGCGCGCTGAAGGTCATAGAGAGACACCGCCCGCTGCATGACTCGGTAGGCGGGATCGTGCTCGAGCATCTGCGTCCGTCTCGCTTGCCCCGGCTTCGACTGCCAGACGCCCTCTTCACCTTCGGGCGTGACGTATTTCCGGCGGCCGAGGTCGTCGACTCCGGCTTCCCGGGGCGCGTAGTCGGAAGGGAAAGTGGAGCCATCGCGGAGGCGCATCACACGACCAGTCCGGCGGCCCCGCCGACGAGCCCTTCAACGGCCTGGAGCGCACGGACTACCGCCTTGGGCGCGTCGCCCCAATATACGGCCTGTTGGACGGCCTCCGGAACACCTGGCGGCGGCGGCATCGTGGCAAGGATGTGGTTGAGGGTTTCCGGGTCAAGGCCGGCTTGCCCGGCAGCCTTATTCCTAGCGCGATCCTGGGTCAGTTGCGCGTGCGCGGCGACAACGACACGCTGGCCGGAGGGATTCCTCCATCGCCTCTGCGGTTTCAAGACGGCCCGGACGGTGTGCGCCAATAAACCGGAGTTAAAAAACTTCGGTCCATCGGGGTTCGGTTCGAATACGCCGCCCCGCGGAGGAAAGACAGTCCCAAACACGACGCCCTTCCCGGCCCGCGGTTGGCGTGCGAAATAACCGGCCTCGCGTGCGCCGTCTCGTTCAAAAATCCTCTCGCGGATGGCGCGCACCCGCTTCAATCGCTTCGATACGGCCCCGCGCCCTTCGGCGGGGTGCACGCCGTCACGCCAACTCGCCTGGTAGCGGTTCAAGACAGCCCTCGCGACAAGGGCAAGCCAACCCTGGCAATCCGACGCGTTCAGCCACGGGGCGTTCAACTCGATCGACGTGCGCATCCCGCCGGAGACGGCCTTGCGCGTGGCGCGGAGGTAGTTCGGGGAGTTCGCCGCGGCGAGGACCATGTCTACTTCCCCTTCTTCTTGGCCTCGGCGGCGGTCTTCGCCGCCTCGGCGGCGGCTTTCGCGACCGTCTCGATCGCCTCGTCTTTTTTCTTGCCTTTCCACAACTTCCAGGCGGCGACGCCGCCCGAAACGAGAATCGATGCCACGATTGCAACGGTGACTGGGTCCATGATGCACCTCCTGTTGGATTGGTAGCGCCGGAGGCGGCAAAAGTCAAGCGCGTTTCCATGGCGGGGCCTTCTGCGGCGGCGAAGCGTCTTCAGCGAGGCATGTCCCGCAAAAAAAAATGGTGCGTTTCCGTCC
>ERZ795051.3041-NODE-3041-length-17651-cov-6.120255_pt1 | contig 17651 bp, 22 predicted proteins | sample MGYA00375135_ERZ795051 | MGnify/ENA primary metagenome ERZ795051 (study PRJEB30180, sample SAMN05720222) | activated sludge metagenome | isolation source: Anaerobic digester | place: Japan | collected 2015-05-26 ... | reverse complement strand
CCGCACCAAGTGCATTGTTCGCCTGTTCAGCCTTGCGGACATTGTCCGCGACAGATGTGGCGATACGGATGAGTGACTCAGGGTTTTTGGCCTTGATCGTCCTAAACCTGTCCTTGTCCTCGATCAGCTCGAGCAGTTTCCTCATACGTTCGACATCACCGCTCTGCGCCATTGCGGTTATCTCCGCCCCCTCGAGATTCAGCATGAAACGCTCTGTTAGCTGCTGGGCCTCCGTGGCCGTCACCATCCCGCCGGACTGGAGCGCGCGCAGCTCAAGACCGCGCCGTGCAATGATGGCCTCCTTCTGCCTGTCATCTTCAGCGTGGATGTATTCTGCGATATAGTCGTTTTCCTTCTGGCTGAATGCGGCAACAGATGTATCTTTCAGGACAGCCAGTTTACGTTTGCCGACGGAGTACACGAAGTCCGCCAGCTTGTTTTCGATGTACGGGGACAGGGCCTGCCAGACATCCTTGTTGGCAGAGTATTTCTGCGCGAACGAATCGCGCATCTGCTGCGCATATGCGGCGGCGTCTTGTTCGAACGCGTGATAATCAGTCCGCAGATTGAACCCCTCAAACGTATTTCGTATCTCGGAATCAATCTCTGTCTGCGCCTTCAGTATTGTGGCCTGATCCTCGGCCTGCCTTATGCGCTGATAGTCGCGCTCCAGCGTGCCGAGTAATTTCCCGGTCTGGTCAATGACATCAAATGGCGATGCCAGTGATGATGCCGTGGACACATCAATGTCAGGCAATCGTCGTTTCTGGGCTGCAGGTGCAATCGGAATGATGGGCATAGATCACCTCTTGTTCGATGGCAGCTTTACCGATGGAGCATTGTCAGGGCCGACAGGAATGACGATACTCCTCCAAGCACACCGCGCCGTGACGCCATAGATCCGTAATACCGCTGCAGCGCAGCCTCTCTCTGCGCCGATGCCATGATCGATGATTGCTCGCGGGCCTGCGTCTGCTGCGTCAGCATGTATGTGAGAAGAGGAGAGCCGGATGTGATATCCACACCTGATGCGGCATAAGCCAAGCGCTGCTGACCAAGAAGACGCGTGAATTCTGCATTGCGCGCCTCAATCTCCATTTCTGCGTTTTCCATTGCGGTCTGCGCATTGATGCGCAGCAGGTCGTCCTGCAGGGACCCCATGCGTATGGATGCTATCCCACCAGCAACGGTATTGATCGGTTGAAGCCATTTCGTCAGTACCGGCATTGATATCGCTGCTGTCATGATACCCTCGCATAGATTCTTCCATCCTCACCATTCGGGCCATACGCCCTGAGCGTGGCCTCATATTCCAGGCCAAGGTGTCTTATGAGCACATCTGAGTCACAATAACAGACTGCCTGAACACGGCGGAATCTCTTCGCCATAGACTGATACGATTCACGGATAATCCTGATTGCGCGCCTGACCCCGGACAGCCTGGAACTGTCAACTACAATCCATGCCTCTCCACGGTTCCAGCCGATATCAACTATCCCTCCTGCAGCAATCACATGGTCGTTTTCGTCGACAATCGACGCGCATGTCGAGTCGCCATTCAGACAGTGTCTGTACAGGACGTCACAGTCCAGCTCCTGATTGCCGCGCTTTTTTAGCTCGTACAGATGCCGCAATGTCATTCCAGTTAGTCGCAGTTTCATATCTCATTCACCGTCAGATGCGGAATGATGCATGTGATTGTCGCCGGATACGGCTCATCATGGACGATACATACACTACCCTGTTCCGTCCAATCTCCATGGACATCGACTGTTATCAGGCCGCCCTTGAGCACGCCATCGACGAAATGCGGATGGTTTATGACGGAATCGCTCTTCACGTAGATCGGCTTGGCGTCAGATACTGACGTCCCAACACGCAATCTGTTCGTGTCATGCACCCCTATGGTGACTCTGTTGATGCGCTGCTTTTTCCCGGCAGACGGCCCCTGCTGGAGGGCGACCGCTGGAGCAAGTGGCTCCACTATCATCATGTACCTGCGGCCGACGGATACCCTGTTGGCGTAGACGCCGAACGAGACAGATCCGCTCGCTACGCTGTACTCGCCAACATATATTCCATCGGCGACAACAGAAACATAGTCTCCATCCAGATATACCGCGCTCGGCACATTGGTTACGGTATCCGTGACCTGCAATACAATGCCACCGCCGATGTAATCGGAATACGATGTGCTGTCTACGCCGGAGAGGGCGAATGAATTCTGTGACGCGTTTGTCACCGTGTAGACTGCCGTCTGCGACAGCTCCTGCATGCCCGAGAACGCCGTAACTCTTACCCTGTCGCCATCTGATAACCCGTGCCCGGGAGCTGTAACCACAGCAGGGTTGGCCTTAGATATGCCGGTTATCTGGGCTGTTTTCCCGGCCCACGAAGAAGAACATTCAAGGAAATTACCGTTCAGCACGGAACCAAAAATCTCGTGGCTGCTGAAGTACTCAATGCAGCGCGTGCCGTTCCTGTTGATGACGGCCCACACCCTGTCCTCGGAGTTGGCCCGCGGAATAACACATATCGATTCGATGACTCCTGACAGGACTACCCTAAACCATGCGTAGACCTGCTCCGCCATATCGAGCGTCATGCATGCTGCCGTGCCATCGCGCTTCACGCACCACAGGAGCGGATACGGCTCTGACTGCGCCATTATCTGGACGGCCCCTGATGAGGCATCATCGGTTCCGAGCAGGATGTGACGGGCAAGCCGTGTTACATCTGGAGCTATATACCTGTCTGTCTGTATGTCGTACACTATGATGCGGACCGAGCGCGCGACGCGCGATATCCAGACCACCGAATCACCAACCCGCACAGGCTGGATGGTTGATGCCCCTATGGCAATCTGTTTCGATGCCTGAACATTTCTGGCTGACAGCATCCCGTCCTGCGCGCCCAATGTCCAGATTCCAGACTGTGTGCCGAGAAACAGTTTGTCGCGCCCGGCCATCCAGCGGATTCCGTCACCGCTCTGCGATGCCAAATCGAACTGGAACGCGTAGTCATCCAGTTCCGGCTCGAATATAAACGATTCCAGATCCCCTATCACTGATCCGTATATACGATGTGGATAGCTCGGGAATCCAGACAGGATCAGCCGCTGATTGTGGATTGTCCCGCATGACGGATACCATCCGCCGTAATTGAACATTGGGACAACCTTCACGCAATACCCGCCGGATGTGTACGTCGTGAAGTCGGTGGAGTCCAGTTGTAGATTGATCGTGTTGACGTTCGGAACATTGGTAATCGTATATGTTCCCTCATTAATCTCGATCATCCCGGACACGCCATTGATGAATATTTTGTCGCCCTGCGAAAACCCGTGATTTGGACATGTCACCACACACGGGTTTGCTTTGGATATGGCTGTGATCTTTTTTATCTGCCCCTTGTTCTCCGCCAGCCCAATATCTGGAGTGCCGGTGAACTGACATTCCTCGAGCGTCCACGATGTGTGCCCGTATCGTTTCAGTTTCTGGGCGGGATATTTCGGGTGGAATAGATACAGCACATCTCCAGACTGTAGCGATGCATCGATATCGAACAGGTCAGCCTCATCATATGGCGTATCGATAATTATCTGTTGCGGTGACGGTATCGATGTCACAGTCTCCCAGTGTGTGTATGCATTCGGAAACACATAGTACTGGTTCTGCTGTATGCAGCGTTTCAGCTCATATGGCTGCCAGTAGTCATAGTCGAACCCTGGCAGCCCGAAGCCACCAGGGTTAACGTAATATGGGTAATTGGGCGTCACGGTCCATTGCGCGAGCGATATGCCGTTGACGTATCCGCAGGCCCTCAGCGCTGTCTGAATCAGACTTGCTGCGTTCTTTGATGGCGTCGTCGTAGCATATTTGATAATTATCTGCTGGAACGGCTCAGTGCCAGATATGACCACCGACAGGCTATCAGACGTATTAGGTATAGCTAAGATCGTCGTATGGCCGATATCCTGATCATACGCTGGCATAATGAATAGTAGGCGTATCTGGTCCGCCATTAACATGTAATAGTATGGCCTGATTCTTACAATGTCGCCGACATTGTAATATGTCGCCGGATCGTAATCATTAGCCGATGACGACGTGACGACTGGCCCATCGTTAGCGAATACCCGGATTTTCCTGTGCGTGAATTCGAGCGCGTATGCCTGCCCTGATGAATGCACGAATGGTATCAAGCGTGACTTTTTGCCAGACTCAGCCGACAGGCACACGTAAACCGTGCCCGGCATTTTGCGCACTCCGCCTTCAACCATCGGCAGAGCGTTCTGTAGCGTCTTGCAGGCCGACTGGTATTTCTGGATGTCCCACCGGTTGTATAAATACGGAGAAACCTCACCGGCATTAAAGCTGTTAATACCGACCGCAGTCTTCGGCATATCAACACCTCCCGGCCATCAGCCATGAGCGGCTGCCTGTTTCATGCAGGACATGTTCCCCTGATTCGTTTATGGCAGACGCAGAATACAGGGCCTGCATGAACAATCTCTCCATCTCACGGGCCTTGTTCATGCTCTCCGTCACTATCACAGCGATTTCCATAGCCAGACGGTATGCCATGCATGTTTTGAATGCCGGAGTCCAGCGCGATTCGTCATACGCATCACGGATATAGGTGATGATGATCGGTTCATGGCTGTCATCATAGTCCGTCAGAAGACACATCGTGGCAGGTGTCGGAGGGGATGTCGTCAGATCCTCCGGGATCAGCTCGATGGAATAGGACAGCGTCGGGGGATGGACGGGAAGTCCGTAATCGCTGACTATCCCAGGATTGCCAATTGGGAATGGCTCTCCATTGGCGTCCCACCTGCGTGGCCTGACCAGCCGCAGGAAATCATTCGGTAATGCATATGCATAGGCATAGCCATAGAGTGGAGATGACGGATGACGCGTCAACTCAGCCTTCATTTTGGCGAATCGCCAGTCGCGCAGCTGCAACACCTCGCTGCGGACGTAATCCCACACCATCATAATGTGGCTGGCATTCGGGCTTCCGTCATTGATGGATGATATCGTGTTGGCCCCGAGACGGACTAGAGCAATATTGGCAATGTCCGTCGCAAGTGCAGCATATGTGATTTTGGTACCGGTACCACTTCCGCCCATAATGCCTCCTATGTCACGGTCTCGATATCCGGGTTGACGAATTTCCAGCCCGGCTTCCTGCGCCAGATGTAATATGTCCCGGGGGTCAAATGAAATACCACCTTGCCCTGTGCATTCGTTCTCCCGGACTCGAGGATGGTATTGCCATCAATATCGGATGTAACCCATGCCTCAGCATCAACTATCGGGTCTCCCGTGTCCTCATCCGTCAGAGTGTATTCCCACGTCGATGGCGGCAGATATAACTGCGAGTATGAATGGATGAGCTGAATCTCCTTCACGTTCGGGCCGATATTGAGAGCCGATGATCCAATCTCAGCCACGCGCACGTAGAGTTTCTGCGATCCGTCTCCATAGACGAAATGCCCGGCGTTGTCGTGGAACTGGATCTCGTACTGGCCCGGGTTCGGCGTCTCGCGGAATCGGCACTTCGATGCAGACGATGGGGCCTGATATGTGCCGACCGTAGCCTGCTGTTCGATGTTCCCATCTGACTGTTTATATAGCGTCTCTGTTGCAGATTTCTCGCGCCTGACACAGATGGCAAGGTTGGTGGAATTGTTCGTCAGTCCCGTCCGGCCTGCGCCGGAAGGGGACGATGTATCCGGGATGAATATATTGACCATCTGCGATGTGCTGCCGTAAATTCTGATATCCATCAGAGGCCTCCATGCATGCCCTTGAACCCTCCGCGCATTCCTATGTTAGTCAGGTTTACCTGCGATGTGCCGAGTATGACTGTGGCAGATAACGTCACCGAAGGAAGTGTGGCGGACAGCGTCGCTGCAACATCTACCGAGCACTGGCTGCTCAGTGTCACAGGATCCAGCACGGCATTGAGCGACGCCTCTATTGCCGATGTCCCGACGTCTACCGTAGATGATAGCGTTACATTAGGAAGTGTGGCGGACAGCGTCGCTGCAACATCTACCGAGCACTGGCTGCTCAGTGTCACAGGATCCAGCACGGCATTGAGCGACGCCTCTATTGCCGATGTCCCGACGTCTACCGTAGATGATAGCGTTACATTGGCGAGTGTGGCATTCAGAGCAGCCTCAACATCGACTGTGGCCGTAGAGGACAGAGTGACGTTGGCCAGTGTTGCCGATAGAGAGCACTGAATGTCAGATGTCTGTTGGGATGCACCTACAGGAGATGGGAATGATGTATACCAGACATCGCATGCGCCAAGGCGAGAGTCTGCGATATCCGCTATGACCGGCGGAGGTAAACTGCCATACCATCTATCGAGAGTCCCATAGCTCATTACGATATTGCGATGTCATCAATATATACGCTGCCACTCGACGATCCATTAAATATTTCTATGACCGCTCTACACAGCCCGGTTGCTGTTGCCTGAAACGAACTGCTTGTATACTGATTGTACTGACTATTGTCTGTCAGTGTGACATTCGCCTGATTGATAAGCTTGGTTGAATCGTCAACGTCATAGATAGTCAGCTTGACAGAGCCGTTGAATCCACTGGTTATCTTGTGCCAGAAGGACAAGGTAGTGTTTTGTGATCCAGTGACAGGCACCAAAAATGAATACATCAATGAATCATATGTGAGACTGGGTGTAGCCTTAATACACGTGCCACTCCCGCCGCGAGCATTAGATCCAGTCTCCTTCTGGATAGTTCCTGTGTAGTTTGGAGACGGCATTATGTTGGCCATTGGGACATCCAATGGGACTATGCCAAGCTGGAAACATGGCGCCTCAGTCTGAGTGTCACTCCACGATCCAGAGGATAGACAGCATGCATCACATGACCACGGAATGAGATCAACAGTTCCACCTGAAACCGAATCTGCATCAAACTGCGTATTATACATTTGATAATAGTTTGATGAATCACCGCCGGATGTGGCCCCTGTGATTCTATACTTTGTATTTGGCTTTAGTCTGATTGCTTGATTGAACTCAAAAAATGATCTTGCAGTGTCTGCAACGCCAAAATATGGAATAGAGTTTGTTTCTGCAATGGCTGTAGTTTGATTGCCTTGATATAGTTTTAGTTTTATCGGATTTGGAGGAGTTCCAATCCTTCTACATGATAGCGAAACAGATTTAATACTGATTGGATACGATGGAGTAGTGAAACATATTCCATCTTCTCGGCTTCCATATATACTGTATGCTGTCGGATTCCTATAAGACATAATCGTCCATGGGAGCCCGATATAAGTTACGTCTGTGCCATCGGTGAAACGTATCCTGAATCCGCACACATTTGCGCGATATGTTCCGTTCCACGTAGATCCGTCAGTCGAGTTGATTGCTGCTCCGCGCCAACGATATGATGCATTAGCACTCTGCGCGAAATGTTGCTGTGATTGTGGAGCAATCCTGATCGTTGCCGATGTTCCAGCAACACATTCGATTACCAGCCAATACTGATTGACTGAACTGAGCTGTGGGAATGGAGATGACCATGATAGGCTTACCCATCCAGCGGCACTGAGCGTACCAGACCATCCTGAATATCCATTCGATAATGCGCTCCCTGGTTTCCCAGTTCCATCATCGCTCCATATGGACGCCTGAATTCGCGGATTGCCGGATACTGCACTCACATATACCCTGCACTCATCGATATTCGGATATATCCCAAGTATATCACTGGTAGGCACAAAACTGATTGCAAGCTTCTCCTCCACAGAATATGTCAGGGTATATGTATAGGACGCTCCAACACTCGGAACCAATGTCAATACATGCGTCGGATGTTCATTCGGCTTTATCGCCACTGACCACCTCTATCTTGCTAAGCGCAGCATCGATGGATACAGTTTTCTGAATTTCTATTTTGTTTGCAGGCGTGCTCTCAATATCCCGCAACCAATCAATGACAGATAGCAATGCAATTGCACGCATAGTATCCACATCGCAATGAGTCTCAACCCATGATTTCATCTCGTCATGGCATGAGAATTCCATCCCCTCCCCATTATCGAATTCGGCGCAGATGCGTTCTCCGTCGAATGATATATTTTTTAGAGTTACCATTATTTTTTAATTCTTACCTTGACAGGGGTATTCGGGTTGCCGACGATCTGAAACGCTACCTCATTGGACGGCCCGCTGTACCGTTTCCCTGCGTCATCAACGGCATATGCGTAACATGTGGCGAACCAGTTACCCTTATCCACAGCCACCGTGCACTGTCGTGTAGCCGAGCCCGGGCAGTCCTGAACCCTTGCCGGTGCGCCACCACTGGTCTGGCTGATGCGCAGCTCGAAGCCGGATGGTACCTGTTCGCCAGCAACATAATCCCACTCAAACACGACATCAGCCGCACAGGCGGCAGAGGCAATGGCAATCGCAACAAATAGGAATATTGATTTCATATTAGCCGCCATCCGTCAGTGTGAATGATGTAACCGTCACCGTCTGCCCGGCTACAACGGAAGCATTGTTGATCTCCATATCCCCACCACCACCAGTCTGTGTGACCGTGCCCTGAATGTGCTGCGTGGTGCCGTCGGACGCGTAGATCCTAAAATGCCCGACAGTCCCGGTTGCATCCGCTGACGCATCCTGCCATGTGCCGGATTTGGATTTTGTGCCTCCTGATGCAGCGGCCATCCAATCGGATGGCAATGTAATTGTAGCGATTACCGTCCCACTATCTGCATCGCTGATATTTGTAGGTGGAGCCCCTGTTCTTAGTTTTAGGACAGCGCTCGCCCCGATGGCTGTCTCTATCGCATCGAGACGTGCGTTTTTCACTGTTGTGGACAGTTTGATCGCCATGTCACGCCCTCACGAAGCCATCAGGGTCTGCAGCGGATTCTATCGCCACATCTGCCTGCGCGGCCATCTTGATCGCTTCCTGTTCAGCCGCCCTTCTCAGCTCCGCAGCAATAACATTGTCTTTGTTCAGCGTTACCCTCAGCATATCCATTTTGATTTCCTCGGGCAGTTTTTCGTTTTCGTCCAGCGTGAAATGCCTCGCTACGGTTGACGATTCATCTATTTCATAAACTCTTCCTCTGAGATACAGCATGCATTTCTCACTGTCCCAGCAATCCTTCATGCATATTGCCTTCATTGTACCCCCCTTTTTTAAACTGTAAAATTCTCGCTTCCATCCTTCGGCCCGAACCACGCGATTACCTTGCCGGTCGTCGGGTTCGAGCCGGAAACCTGAAATGACATCCTGTAGTATCGCCGCGCCCTGTGCGGAGGCGCTGCGATATAGATGTGACCCCCGGCCGTAAGTGACGCCAACAGTATCGCGCTGTAGCAGAGTGTTGCGGTGGGCCCGGTCGTATTACCGGCTACAATATATATCAGGGCGGCGTTTAGATTGTTAAACGCTTCCGCGACGTAAACATGCAGCCCCCACTCAGACCCGCCCCCAATTTTAATACCGGTGCCGCCATAGCTGCAGTGCGTAATCTATGATTGGCATGGCATATCTCCTGTCGCCCTGCCGGACATACGCCCGGCAGGGCCGTACCGATCAGAAATTACTCGACCCGTCACGTGGACCAAACCACGCTACGCATTTACCTGTGGTTGGGGCTGTGCCGATATACCATACACGTCCGCGCACGTAGCGCACGGATGGCATACCGAACGGAAGTGGTACGAATATCCGCCTCCCGACTACAGCCGAGGCCAACGGAACAGACCTGCCGGGAGACTGGTTCGTTGGTCCACTAGCAGGCCCTGCGGCTATATAGAAGTAGATAGATGTCGCGTTATTGTAGGCCTGCGTGATCCTGAAATGAATTCCAAGATCGAACACCTGCGTCAGCGGCATTGTGAATGTGCCGAGATCGATCTCGTCGGTGGTGTATTCGTTCGCCCCGTACCCGATGGCTGCACCATTGATCAGGTCGGACGCACCATGGATGATGAGCCTGTAGTCATTCATTGGCATGGTTCACCTCCTACCATGTTTCCGTGCCATCGGGCGGACCGATATAGGCAACGATTTTACCGGTTGTCGGATTATTGGTGCCGACAACGACACCGCGCAGACCAATATACCGTTTCAGATTTCTCCCTCCCGGGCTAAACGGAAAGAAGAAATGTTTGCCGGCAGTCAATGCGGACAATGAGAAGTGACGCGTCGAATATTCAGGGCCTGCTGACGCTCCCATCTCTGTATCTGAGTGCTGCACTGTGAGTGACAGTGTCGTCAGATTGTTGTAGGTTTGCTTAATGTGTACGTGAACCCCAAGGCGCACATTTTCGCCGAGAGCGGGAGCAAGCATAGCGGTGTTTATTTCATCCTCCGCATTTGCTGTCCCGCTCTGGCAGAAGGCGACCCCATTGACGGGGTCGCTCTTACCATGCAGATAAATCCTGTAATCTGTGATAGGCATCGATCACCTCCTAGCTCACTGTGCTCTCGGTATCGAGGATCTTGTCGCAAACAAGAATCGGAATCCCCATGAAGCGCGTCACGTGTTGACCGAAAAACGAGCCAGTGGAATCAATCGTCAGCATGTTGTTGGCCTTGTTCATGGCCGCGATATCGAGCTGGGTCTTGATCGTCCTGTTGCAGACGATGACGGTACCGGGATCACTACCACGCTCAGGCAGTCTGCCGATCGCGGCGAGCAGTGTGTCGAACGAGAAAATGTTCGTGGTGCCGGTCGACTCAATATTGCAGTAGCGCTGCACGCAGCGTTCATCGGCGATGGCCAGCCCGACATACCACTGGAAATGGGTACGCAGAACCTGGTAGAGGCCTCCGGCGGCGTCCACCTTAGTGTCCTCTCCAAGATCGCGGATGCGCAGGCCTCCTGCAGTATTGCGCGGGAACGTGCAGAACACCTTGTCCGGGCCGAGTTCGAGCGCATAGACTGACGTCAGGTCGGATCCTGTCCCTGACTCACTCAGCACGTTGTAGGGCCACGACGTGTCACCATTCGGCCTATAGGTGAGCGAATTAAATCGCGTGGCCAGACCGTTGAAGCCTCCGGGAGACGTGTTGATGTTCCCGTAGATGAGCATGTTCTCCACGCCCTGAACAAGCCCCTCGACCTTGCGCCGGTCCTGGTTCTGACGCCATGCGTTCGGGTCGTTCTGGATTTCCCACAGCGACTTGTCCACTTCACTGTAGTCTTCGAACAGCGCGATGGGGTCGACGAAGGGCGCGCTTTTGGTCACGGTGACGGGAACGCCGTAGTTGAAAGACCTGGTCTGGGCAGTCCCGATCACAGTATCACGGGAACCGATATTGCTAAGAATCTGATTAGAGGGCACCATGGGCATCATCTGAATGAGCGGGCACTTCCTGTTGAGTACCTGCGCGGCCCAGAGATACTGTGCCGTGGCGTCGGTAGACGTATATTCCTGCACCACGTCGATGAGTGTTGCATAATTCAACAGATTGGTAGTCGGCATTTCAAATCTCCTTTCGTCCGGCTACCACGCGAGAGCTAACGCTTCGGCGGAGCCGGGCTTTTGTCGTATACGAGCCCGGGGACTATTTCCTTCTTCTGTTTCGCTGGTTCCCCGGACATCGACCTGTCCTCGGCGAATTTCTTCGCAACGTTAATGACGAAGCGTATGAGACGCGGATCGTTGCCAAGACCTGTGGACTCGACGAACTGCTGGAATTCGCTGTCCGCATGCGCCTTCCAGAACCTCTTCGCATGTTCGAGAGATTCCTCATAGCGCATTCCGAGTTCGGCCCTGAGCTGTTTTTCCACCGCCTCACGCGCCTTAACCTGTTCGGCCTCATGTTTCTCCACGAGGCTTTTGATGTAGGCGTTGAACTCACCCGCAAGCGTTTTCGCCTGATCCGTTGTCAGGCGCGACCTGTGGAATGCGGTCTTCGCCCACCTGAGCATCTCCGGGTCGGCACCGTCGGCCGGTAATTCATAGGAATCCGGTTTTTCCGGCATGCCTATGGACCGGTAAAACACCTCCACTTCCTCCGGACTCGCGTCCTTCGGCAGCCGCGGTATCGACTCCTCGAGCCTGCTCTTCAGGCTGTCACGTTCCGTCTTGATCTCAATTGCCGCTTTGACGAAATCGCCCGGCTTTTGAAAATTCTTGACGAACTCATGCTCTTTGAATTCGTCCGGGAGTGCAGCCCTCCACCCCAGACTGGTATTCTGACCTTGATCACCGTTGTTCACTTGGTCGTTCATTATCCCTTTCCTTTTTCATTTTCTCTCCGACGAACATTTCGCCGTTGAGGAAGCAAACCCTGACGTATTCGTCCTTGCCAAGCCCGAACTTTTTGTCGGGACCGGATACCGTTCTCACTCTGCCGCCGTTTTTCACGCAGCGCTCGAAATCAGCAGGCATTGTCGGCTCCATTGATCATCGTGCGCAGCACGGACAGCATGTTGTCGTCCCTGAGCGCACCGCACTTCGCCAGTATGGCCACACCGACGTTGTACTCGGCGATCTGCGCCTTGTTGTCCGGATCGAGCGATGCGCCGAAATGGCACATGGCGAGAATGTCGGCCAGCACTTCGCTGCCAAGTTTCGATCCGAACACGGAACGGTACCTGTCATCCACCACTCACCCCCGTGAGCGCCTCGGCCAGACTGCCCGGCTGGGCCTTCTGCCCTGCCAGCCTGTAGGCCTTGGCCATGGCCGGGAGAGCCTCGGCCAACTGCTGCTGTTGTTCCATGGCATGGCGCTGCTGCCGGATGGCCTCGATCTGTTTCCTGTCCCTCACATATCCGCGCGGGAAACCGCTTGCATCGAGGGCCTCGAGGATCGCCCCGTCAAAATCGATCATGTCGAGAGCCTGCGGAGCGATCTGGGCCAGTTGCGCCATGAGCGAGATGCCGGCCTGAATGCTGCGCGCCTTGCTTAATCGCATCTGCGCCTGCGCCAGAGGTCCGATGTATTCCACCTCGAGCCTTCCGCCATACAGCTCGATGACCTCTGGCGGCGCTTCCGGCATACGTCCCGCCCTGTATTCAATATCGAATACCCTATCGTGGATCCGGTTGAGCGCCTCGGACTGCAGCATCCCGACGCGCGTACTGAGTACCGCAGCCTTCTCCCCCATCATTTCGACGACCTGCGTGGCCGTCAGGTCGACCTTGTTCTGCGCGGCCATGGTCAGCATCAGGAAAAAGTCCGTGGCGAAATGATCGCGGATGGACTGCTCTGTCCGTTTCATGGCCTCGAGGCCGAACGGAAGCTGGATGCCGGTGATGACCGGACGCGGGGCGCGCATACCCAGATCCCCGTCGACGAACGTCCACCCCTTCGGCCCGACATTGACCTGACCGCGCAGATCGCTTGGAGCCACCATCGGCGGCTCGACCATCTTGTGCGCTGCAACCAGATTCGAACGCGCCTGCTGGTTTGCGGTCAGGATATCCACATAAGCATCCCACGCCGGAGATCTTCCGTACCATTCACCGGAATTCTTCCGCCACCTCCACGACACGACAGGCATGGAATCGTAGCCGCTTTCGTCGATGATCTTTTTGCCGTCCACCAGCGCCCACACGGATGCTATGGGTTTCCTGTTCCCGGCCGCATCCGGGCCGTCATTGTCCTCACGCGGATATACCGCGTGGACAACTTCCATCTCCTGGTACGGATTCTTTTCAAATTTCCTGTCGAAATCATCCACGACAGAGCGGATCTTATCCTCGCCCCACTTCTGCACGAGCTGGCGCAACGTAAGATGATATTTCCTATATACCGTATCGACAGAGCCGTAGACATTCTCCGCGATGTAACATTCGCGGAAGTGCGGGACGGTGAACACGACGCGGCCGTTTGTCACGTCCTCTTCAATGAACATGTGGGCCGTGCCGACACTCGCACCATCGCGAATGAATTCCGTGACCACATCGTAGTAGTTAGACCGCGCAAGCGCGGCATACTGTGCGTCCTCGCAGGCCTGCAGCCAGCGGCCGACCGCTGGAGATTCGACGATGGAACGGTAGGCCTCCCAGCCACGCCTGCCGATCTCCGGCAGCCTGAAACGGAACCACCGCAGATTGCGGCTGCACAGGTACCCAACCATGCCGTCGACGAGAAGATTAAGCGCGGACAATGCTACACCGTCATAGACATCCTTCCCGGTCTTTTCGCCCTTCTGCGCGTGGATGGTCTGGCGCGAATGCGTTACGAAACGCAGTATTTCGTCGACCATCTCTTCGTATGGCTGACGTATCTCCTCGAGCCTCTTCAGCCTGTCGAATATCATCACGACCCCAACAACGTTTTCGCCGTCTCTGGTTCACCAACTACCCCAAGCGGCCCAGTAAGAAACGTAGACCCCAACCCGGGCCTGCGCCGCCTGAACGCCATGATCCGCGCATAGGATGACTCGATCTCTCCCGGGGCTTCCTGTGCCGACGGCAGCTTCGGAGCCGACGGAGTCGACAGCGCAGAAAAAAGAGACAGCCCCGTCGACGCCACACTGGCCCCGGCGGTTATATATGGAAGCGCAAAGGCAATAGCAGGTGCCATGACCTATACCCCGATCCCAAAATACAACGGCTCATACCGATTGGCAATAAAATTGCTTGCAATGTCTGAATCGTTAACCATGGGTTTGTACCGGATGCCTGTAAGTGTCAGCCTGTAAAGGTTTTCCATGAAATGATCGTCGGCATCGCGAGGTCTGCCGGTGTCTTTGTCCCACGTCCACCGCTGTATCTGCCACACGTGACCATACCTGTTGGCTGCAAACGATCGGAAAAAATACAGTGACGGCCTTCCATTCGGCCCCTTCAACCAGGTCTGCACGTTGCGTATTCCCGATGACTTGTCCTTGCTGGCGACGTGTAACTGTATCCGGGCCGTCCTCAGCTTTTTCTCGATGACCGTGAATGAATCATCGATGGTAATCCCCATGCGTTTCACGTATTCACTGTCGCCCTTACTCAGCGGGTCAATAAAGGCATGCTCGATGCGCCAGCAGGTATCCTTCGCGATCTTGTGACGGATGATCTCGTCGGCCGTCTCTTCGGCGCTCATGTTGCGCCAGATCTCTCCGCACTGGTACCACACGTTGTTCGGGTCGCACGCATAGAACCCTATCGCATGGGGCTCTCTGGTGTGATAATCGATCATGGCAACGACAGGCCAGTCCGTAGGAATTTTGAAATCATCGATCACGTGAACATCCGCCCGGAATTCCTTCCACACCAGCCCGATCAGGTTCAGCCAGCCGCCGCTGACACGCGTAATCTTTTCCTCCTCGCTCAGCCCGGCAATGAACGTCCTTACCGATTCACTGTCAAGCGTAGGATTGGCCGTAATCGGCACCTCCGTCACACATCCGTAGGACGGGTCAGGATTCAGAACGATACTGTCCAGAATCCACGTCTCCCCAACAGCGGTCATCGTGAACAGCCACACGCCAGACCGGGCCATTAATCCGCGCGTCCCTGCCACAAATTTCTCCCGCGAACACGGCTCATCCGCCCAGATCAAATCTCCTTTCCATCCCTCATGCAGTTCCGTGGGCTGTGAATCCGTCATCAGCTCTATCGTCGATCCTGTCTCCGGAAACTCCCAGTACGCCTCGACGCCGATATTGTTCTTCCTGACCACATACCTGCCCTTCGGCAACCACCGCTTCAACTCCGGAACTATCACACCATCAGCATGATGCTCCCAGTCCTGACAGATGATCCTGCACTCGACCTTCCGCTTCCCCCATACCGTAGGCCTCATATCCCACGGCTGGATCCCAAGGCACGCACTCCCTACCACCACAGCCCCTAACGTGGTTTTCCCTATCTGGTTCGCCCCCTGCAACAACACAACTTTTTTGCCGGCATTAATCAAGTCCAGCGTCCGCTGCTGATGCTCAAACGGCTGAAAAAACTGTATCCTGTTGGACTCCTTATACTCAGCCAACATGCGCTCCAACTCAACCTTCCGCTCCAACAGTTCACGCCGTCTGTCCATCACCCAGTTCCCTCAACTCCCTCTCTATCTCACGTAACTGCTGCACCATGTCAGCATATGCGATATTCGCCGTGCTCTTCCCCTCACTCAGCCTCCTGCGGTCATACAGCATTGCCGCCGCCATGGCCAGATCACGCGCATTGGCATCTTCCACCTTCTCGGGAGTTATCCCGCTCAACAACTCCAATTCTTTCAACGCCAATATGTCACTCTCTACCTCACGATATACCTTGACAGCATTAAGCTTCGCCTCTATCTCATTCAACCGCTCACTCACCAACGACGCACTACACCCCATCAGCCTGGCTATCTCATCACACGTCAGCCCCTTCCGACGATAACCAACCATGACCTCAATAGGGAATTTCGTGCGATGCGATAAGGCTTTTTCGTGCGATGATAACTTCTTGAGAGATTTAGCTTTAGGATCACGGGCGATAAGTTGCGATTGTTTTTTTGTAGACATAGGTATATTGGGGCGTGGGGATGCGGCCGGGCCCAGGTACCCCCCCCACCCCCGGGGAGCGGGTGGGTCCCAACGCGCGGTCATGTCACTCACGCCACCAGGTATGCATGATATCCCTGGGCCGGCAGATCGGCAAGTGTAAATTCGCGTATAATCGTTTATAGGCCTCGATATCGTCGCTGGGCATACGATACCATTACCCGGCACCCGATCGCCTCACTATGAGGCTATAGCGCGCAATTCCGGGCCGTCTGGAAGGCGGCAGTGTGGTGGAATTATAGTGAAATTTAGTTTACATAATGCATATTATCGGAAGTGGAATCGCTAACTATATGATAATGCGAGAGATATAGCCACGCATACCAGGCATGAGTGCGCATGATGACAGTACGCGCGCGCTCATATGCCGCTCATGTCGCTCTCATCCCAGGTTGCCGACGCGATACGTGCACGCGTGACATGCGTCGGCTCTTGACGCCGCCGCCCGCTCCGATCCCATATCACGCCGCCTACCATCTCACAGATTGGCACAGTTTTTGCATACTTACTTCAGCTACCCTACCAAATCACATTCTGCCACATCACCTATTCACACCTATTCACACCTATTCATATTTTGTATTACATCATCATCATCTTATCTTGTTATTATTGTTATACTTATCACCACACAATATATAATGCAATTATCATTCCGACAATTTATACATGTATAAGTTGTTGTGTTACATATAGTTATGATTACATATAATAATATTATAAAAAGTGTCCAAAAACCGGACGTTTTTGATATGTCTGGTAATATTAATATTATCAATGAGATACAGACATATTCACCATTATTTCACTATCAAAATGTCGGAATCTGGACAGAAATAAAAAGTGCTAAAGAACTCCAGGAATCTGACGATAAGTGTAAGTGCATGAAACAGTGATGGATAGAGAGATCATCAAAATTGGCACGCGATGTGCATATATGAGGGCAAGAAAGGAGAGCGAGATGGGAGAGATAACGACATTCGCCGCCGCCCCGTGGTGGCGGCAGAACAGAGCGATCCCGCCGCGGTGGTCGCGGCGGAGAATGCGATCAATCATGCTCGCACTCGCGTGGTGCGAGCAGCTGGGCGCCAAGACATGTGCCCGCCAAGTCATTGGCGGGCACAGCAGGTTCGGGTG